>Ga0163150_10001131_pt1 | contig 46589 bp, 40 predicted proteins | sample OliLakLV19P2IB_FD_148628 | JGI IMG/M metagenome (GOLD analysis project Ga0163150, IMG submission 148628) | Freshwater microbial mat bacterial communities from Lake Vanda, McMurdo Dry Valleys, Antarctica - Oligotrophic Lake LV.19.P2.IB | ecosystem: Environmental > Aquatic > Freshwater > Lake >... | reverse complement strand
AAGTTTTAGTATAAGTCCTGCGCAATACGTCAAATACCATGCAGTATAATTCATGCTTTGAAAAGGAGGGAATGTTAAACATTTGGGGAAACGAGTTACAATATTCACATATTGTTGGGGAGATTATTGCTCAATAGAGATTGAGACTTCGCACTGTTACATGATCGGCAACACCAGGCTTGTCGTTGCTGTATGATTTTAGGCCCTTTTAATTGATGTTGATAACGACATTTACTTTTTAAAAAAGCCAGGAGGGAACTTCCGACTGCACAAAGTCATTCTTTTTAAGTCATGCTATTTATCTGTCATTCCAACGAACACTTATAATGATTTCATTTTTTCTTGCGCAAAATTGATACGGTGCGTTATAACCTAAAAAGCGAAAGTTTCCGTACTACTCAATTCCATTTGCCTTCAATGCACTTTCTAATTTGACAGCGTATGATTTAATCTCCTCGTCATTGGTATAGCCACCAAACCGAATAGCTGCAACATATTTTTCGGAATTGGTTTTAATGGTTATAGACGAATCGTTTGGTTTCGGTAAATTATCTTTATTGTGGTTAGAAGGCATAACAAAGCTTATGGAAGATTGGGAATCATTTATGTCCATGTGTACAGGCGTTGTCATGGCAATATTTTTATGGGCGTTATTCCCTCCGAAAATAAACGAAACCAATTTTTCTAAATCCTGCTGAGGATAATTCTTTGTATGTTTTTGCGTTCATTGTAATGGTTGCCATCGTAGCCGGATAATAAAGACGTATCTCAAAATCTTTATTTGTTTTAATAATTCGATACGGTTGTGTTTCTGTATTTGCCATGTTGCTCATGCTGTTCAACATGTTTTTAGTTCCTTCAATCAGCAAAATATTAAATCTTGAAAAACCTATAACCTGATAATCTTTTGGCAAAACATCTTTTTTATTTCAGTAAATGTGCCTGCCATTTAAACTCCTGTGAGCCTTGCACCTACTGTTACAAAGTTGAATAAGCTTTACTTTTCTGCTTCGCTGGATAAAATTATATTTTCGAATGTTTGTAGTATATGGTTGCAAACGGTGATGGCATAATACATTGATTGTAAAGTGAATGAATTTTTTTATGATTTCATTTTCAAAAAACTTTGATGGTGCCACCAATGCCCTACAAATGATGCGTATCTTTCCTTTCCCATACATTTTAATACTAAGGAAATTGCTCCGGCACCCATTGCAGCAAATAAAAATGTGTCAGACGGTAATTTAATTGTTTGCTTTTCAATTGCTTTGGTAACCATGTCTTCTTTTGTGGATGAATTTTCCCTTGTGTTTTTTTATTGATAAATTAAATTGATTGTTTATAAATTTCTTTTTCAATAATTGCCCTATTGTGGTAATAACTCATGAAATTGATTCTTCAATTTTATTTTGTTTCTCCATGTGCTCCACGCACCTGTGCTCCACAATACTAATACGATTAACAGTGGCTGAAATGGCAACCTTATCCAGCGAAGCAAATCGGAGTTTAAACCAAAGGCATCTTTGTGATTAATTAATTGAGCAATATTTCCGGGAAAAACTGCAACAAAAAAGAGGGCAACTATCCAACCAACGGAAGTCAGCTGTTTTGGTAAAAAAAGCAAAGCAGCACCTAATAGTATTTCAACTACTCCAGATAAAAGAACAACCATATCCGGCTGCATGGGCATCCAATCCGGTACTTGTGCTAAAAATTCTTTTCTAAGAAAACTAAGATGACTCACTCCTGCGAAAACAAGAAAGAAGCCCAGTATAATGCGTACAGTTGTTTGAGCTTTTGTTGATTGCATTATTTCAATTTTCATTTCTATTATATTAACACTTCACTGCTTAAAATGCTGCTATGAACAGCCAGGGCATCAATAAACTTTTTCAAAAACTCCTTTGTCTTTTCATCAGTCAGGTTTCCGGTTTCGTCAAACTTTTTATTTACCTCCGTTATCACTACTTCTGGGACGTTCATCGTCATAGCATTTACCGCCACCAATATCTGCCGCAGGTGATATTGTGCCCTTACGCCTCCCAGCAAACTGGGGCTTGCACTTATAATGCCCACTGCTTTTTTATCATATGGTTTTAAAGTGTGTTTGGAAAGAAAATCAATTACATTTTTAAGTACTCCTGGAATAGAATAGTTGTATTCCGGCGTAACGATGATGACTGCATCGGCAGCTTTGATGGCAGTACATAATTTTTCAACCGGTTCAGGATAAAACTTTTCATGCAAATCAAAATTGTACATAGGTACATCTGCAATAGATAAATGTTCGATAACAATATTAGAAGGCGCCATTTTTTGTGCAGCTTTTAAAACCATAGTATTATAGGAGTTTTTTCTTAAACTTCCTGAAATGGCAATAAAGTGATAGTTGTCTTTCATTTTATTTTTTTTATTAATTAGCGATAAATAATTTATGCTTCCACAATCATTTTACCAGTGTTCTCTCCCTTAAATAAGCCAAGCAATGCAACAGGTAATTTATCAAACCCATGTACAATAGTTTCTGTAGATTTTAATTTACCTTCTTTAACCCAATGTGCCAGCCGTTCTGTTCCTTCTGGAAAACGGTTGGCATAATTACTAATAATAAAGCCCTGCATTAATACACTTCGTGTAAGCAACATAGGTTGCAATCTTGGCCCTACTGGTATGTCGGTGCTATTGTATAAAGAAATCTGCCCACACAATACAATTCTTGCATTAAAATTAATGTTGGCAATAACGCCATCTGAAATTTCTCCGCCCACATTGTCAAAATATACATCAACCCCTTTTGGGCAGCATAGCGCAATAGCTTCTTTAATATTTTTTGTGCTTTTATAATTGATGGCATCATCAAATCCAAAATCTTCTTTTAACGTTTTTATTTTTTCATTACTTCCGGCAATGCCAATTACACGGCAGCCTTGTAATTTTGCAATCTGTCCCACTACCATACCCACAGCACCGGCAGCACCGGAAACCACTACTGTTTCTCCGGCTTTTGGTTTACCAATATCTATCAGGCCAAAATAGGCTGTTAAACCTGTCATATCCAAAATACCCAGATAATAACTTGCTGGTGCAACGGTAGTATCAATTTTCTGCAAGGCCTTTCCGTCAGCTATTGTGTGATGCTGCCAGTGGAGCCTGCCCATTACTATATCACCTGTTTTGAAGCCGGTTGATTTGGTGGCCGTCACTTTCGCAACAACTGCACCTTCTATGGGCTGGTCAATTTGAAATGGGGGCACATACGATTTTGCATCATTCATTCTGCCACGCATATAAGGGTCAACAGAATAATACAATCCTTCAAGTTCCACTTCACCCTCCTGCATAGCATCTAAACTCACATTTTCAATGCGGAAATTATCAGGCGTTGGTGTACCCTTTGGTCTTGATGCAAGCACTATTTGTTGGGTAGTCATTTTATTTTTTATCTTTTAAAAGTTCTACTAACTTTTCTGCTGCAGCTTTGGAAGATGCAGGATTTTGTCCTGTAATCAATAAACCATCTGTTACTACATAAGAAGCCCAGTCTTCTTTTTTAGAATAAATGCCACCCTTACTTTTTAATTCATCTTCCAGTAAAAAAGGTACAACTTCGGTTAAACCCACTGCTTCTTCTTCAGTATTGGTAAAGCCTGTAACATTTTTTCCTTTCAGCAATGGTTTATCCTCTTCATCCTGCACATGCAGTAAAACAGATGGTGCATGGCAAACTGCAGCCACCGGTTTCTTATCATCCCAAAAGTTTTCAATTAACCTGATGGAATCTTTATCATTGGTTAAATCCCATAAAGGGCCATGGCCACCAGGATAGAATACGGCATCAAAATCATCTGCTGAAACTGCTGATAATTTCTTTGTGTGTGCTAATATATTTTTTAAAACATCGTCCTTATCAAAACGATTGGTTGCTACGGTTTGATTAGCCAGTTCAGTACTTGTTGGGTCAATGGGAGGTTGCCCGCCATTGGGTGATGCGATGGTGATTAATGCGCCTGCATCTTTGAGGATATAATAAGGCGCCGCAAATTCCTCAATCCAGAAACCTGTTTTCTTTCCTGTGTTTCCTAATTCGCTGTGGGATGTTAAAACCATTAATATTTTCATCATTGTTGTTTGAGTTAAAATCGAGGCATTGAAAAATAATTTTTAGCGAAAGCATGTTGCTGGTTGTCTGTCATTTTATCAGTTTGGTGAACTTCAATTTGTATTTTTCCGAAAAGGTGATCAGCCCGTAAAGAATTAAACATCTCTGCTTTTGCATGCGTAGGGCCAAACAGAAGTATGTTATCATATTTTTTTTTGCTTTCCCCAATTTTTTATAGTACTCAGCTTGCTGATGTTGCTCTTTATTTTGCATCAGCTATTCACACTTTCCCAGGCTCTGCTCTTTTACTTCATGGATAAATTTTGAGTCAACCGTTGTTTCAAATGGGTCTGTTGTAAATTCTAATAAATGAGCCCAGGCATGATCCATGCAGATACCCAATCTTTTTGTTGCTTTTATCATGTTATATTTTTATGGCGTACAAATTACTTGCTGTTTATTGAGCTGTATATCCACCATCAATGGTGTAATAAGAACCTGTAACAAACGATGATTCGGAAGAACTTAACCATAGTACCAGCCGGGCTACTTCATCAGCAGTGCCTAAACGGCCTATAGGATGCAGGCCAGCCAGGGCTTTTATAGTAGCTTCATCCAGTGTATCTGTGAGCAAAGGCGTACTGATATAGCCCGGACCAACAGCATTAACACGGATATTTTTATCAGCATAATCCAATGCGGTGGCTTTGGTAAGGCCCACTACTCCATGCTTGGCCGCTACATAAGCACAAAGATTTTTTGTTCCCACCATACCTAAGATAGATGCCATGTTTACAATACTTCCACCGCCGGAAGCTAACATTGCAGGCACCTGGTAATGCATGGCATAAAATACACCTGAAAGATTAATACTGATTACCTTATCCCATTCTTCAATTGGATAGTCGGCTGCGGGAAGTAACGCACCTCCGATACCTGCATTATTGCACGCAATGTGCAGGCCCCCAAAATGTTTTACTGTTTGTTCTACCAGTAGTTTGTTATCGGCTGGCTTTGATGTGTCTGCCTTTATAAAAACAGCATCACCACCAGCTTTTTTAATTTCAGCAACAGTTTCATTGCCCCCTTTTTCATTAATATCAGACACCACCACTTTTGCGCCTTCCAGCGAATATAATAAGGCAGTTGCCTTTCCAATACCAGAACCTGCACCCGTAACAATAGCCACTTTGTTTTCTATACTTTTCATTTTTATTTTTTTCGGATAAGCTTATACTTGTTTCAATAACTCTATTTGGCAACTGATTTTAACATCTTCCCGTACCATTATGCCCCTGTTTCCAATGCTGCGTTTCAAAGCAATCCCCAATCTTTTCTATTAATCGTACCACTTAATGTAAACCCTGCTTTTTCATTTCCCCATGGATCTTTCATTATTCCGCCAGATTCAACCGTTAATTTAATTTGTTTGGTAATACCTTTGATGGTCAGTTCGCCATACAATTGATAGCCATCTTTATCATCGGTCTTTTCAAAAGTGTTACTAATAAATGATATTTGCTTTTGATTCTCTATATCAAAAAAATCGGGTCCTTTTAATATTCGTCTCTTTTTTTATCTCCGGCATCAATAAAAACTATATTTATACAGCAATCAATTTCTGCTGATAAAAAATCTTCCCATTTGTTTAAAATACTGACATCAAACTCTTTGAAAGCTCCTTTTAGATTACTTATCATCAGGTGCCTTATTTTAAAATAAATTTCACTGTGGGTAGAATCAATGTTGCATTTGGTTGTAGTTACTGTTTCTACTTATATCATTATTAAAGATTTTATTGTTTAAAAAATCTGTTTTGTTTTATTATTCCGGGTGATCCTCATCCAGGTTGTTATAATTATCGTCGCCAACACTATAGTAATTGTTCTCTTCGTCCTCACCTCCAATCATTTCCTGTTAGTCATCCAGTTCAGTACCGGTTACATCGAAATCTTCTTCTGTCTAATTTTGTTCAAAATATTTTGCGTTTTGCGTTTGAGATGCAACAGTGTGAGTTTTACTTTCAGCTATATTATCATCACCCAGATACCCTTCTTTATTCTTTTTATTATAGATGTCATCGTTTACAGGGTATAGAGGGTAAGCCGGAAAAGTATTTATCGTTTCTTCTACCATTCTTTGTTCCTTAATGCTAATAGTAGCTGGCATTGACAAGTTGTTTTTATTTTCCGTTGTAGTATTTTTTTATACTATTTTGATTGAAGATTTACCATTGTTAACAGGAATGTTGTTTCTTCTATTGCAATCAGCCCATGCTTTATGTTTTCATGCAGCGTAATTAATTGCCCTTTAGTAAGAACTACAGGCATATCCTCTGCAATAAATTTTAATTTCCCTTCTAAAATTTGTAAGCTGATGGGACCGTCCGACTGGTGCATTTTCATTTCATTCCCTTTGTGGATAGCAATAAGTACAATACGCATCATTTCAGATTTCATCAATGTTATTGCATTTTGCTTTCCTGACATCCATTCGGCTTCCTGTTTAATTCTTTCGATTGCAGATGGCAAATCAATTGTAAACATTGGAGTATCAAGCAGCCGGTCGGCATCAGGCCTGGGATGAGATTGCAAAACATTTCTTTCTATATCTGGTAAAGCTTCAGTATGTTCAAGCATATATTTTTTTAGCATAATTTGAAGTGATTCATAATATTCTTTTAAATTTCTACTGTTTATTGATGGCTTTTTTTCATCGGGAAGGGTATCGGGCATTTAATTTAAGTATTTTGATAATTCAGGATAATTTTCGTGAATCTTAGTTGTAATAGAAAGAATTTTAGCAGTAAGCTCTTTTTGTATTTCCATAATTTTATTCGCCTTGTTTTAAAAGTCTCTATCAAAAGCTAAAGCAAAAAATATCTGTGTGATAGTTAATGTAGCAAATAAGTTAACAGAAAATCAAGCCAGTTTAAATCTTAGTATAAGAGGCTATATTTTTCCAAAACTTGTGGGGGTGGGGAATATTTTCATCACATTGAGGCAGGCGACGATTTTTTATGAGAACCAGGCAGAATAAGATGACAAAGTGAATGCCGTAATGTACTTTTTTCGAAATATGCAGGGGTAAGATTGGTCTTATGCTCCAGCCAATGAACAATCAGGTGTTTTTATAAAGTTCTCTTCGCTTTAAAGCAACCCATTTTGTAAATCCGTAAGCCCCCCAAATCAATAATAGCTGCAACGGCAATCTTGCTATTGCAATCCATAGCTGCGGGTTGTTCTCTTTGTTGTAATTAAGCATCATCTGTACATTGGCTGGAAAAACGGCAACGAGTAACGCAATGATAGCCCATGCAGCTATACGCTGGGTGGATGTAAAGAGTATAACAAGGCCAATAGAATTTCAGCAACACCAATGATAAAAATAAGTGCATCGTTCCAGCCCAGCCAGGATGGTATAATTTTTTTATAGAATGACTGATTAATAAAATGATTTGTTCTTGGGGTCCAGGTACAGCATCCGATAGCGAAAAGAGATATTTTTTATGGAGGTTTTGCTAGTACCAACCTTTGCCTTCACCCAAACTCTTTAAAAAATCTGCCGCTTCGTTACTCATAGCAGTTGGAGCAAGTTCATCATTCAGCAGCATAATAAAATGATGACAGCCATCGCCGGAGTAGTTGAATGATACATCGCCAACCAGGTTTCCTTTTTTGTAAAACATAAGATTGCCGTCATAACCGCACTTGTAAGCTTCTGAAGTTTTGCTATCTACAAAACCCATTAGTTTTTTAATGGCTTTGTCCTCAGTGGTACTCATTGTCTTTGCAATCGTATTGGATTGCGGGGTATTAAAATTTATCACCAGGCTATCGCTCCCGGAAAGTTGCTTGCTTATAGCGGAGCCAGAATTAAAGCAAGCAGACAAAAAGATAACTACCGCAAACAGAAATGTAAGTCGCATAACCATTTATTTGTCACAAGATAAACGAATAAAGCCTGATACATTACTCTCTTAACCGTATTATACTATCTTAATGAGATAGCTGGTGCTGCATAAGCTGTTACAAAATCTTCTCCCAATATTTGTGCAATGGTTTGAGCTAATTGCTGCTGGTAGAGTTGTTGCTCTTCCTTTATTTCTCCCGCAGGTTGAATACCCGGACCAATTACTGCCAACCATGTCTGTGATGAGCCGGTTATATATTCCCCGTGAGAAGTCCATCGGTTTGCTTTGCTGCCACGGCCATGATCGGTAGTAATAATAAATGTAGTGTTGTTTTTATAACCCGGTGTTGTTTGCACCCAATGCCATAGTTCCGCAATCATTTTATCAACCTGATTTGCTTGTTCAAGATATAAATCATAACGGCCCTGATGGGCAAACTCATCTGTTTCACCAAGTCCCAGGTAAAGTACTCTTGGATGATGCTGTTTGATATATTCTTTGGCCGTAAGAAAAGTAAGCTGGTCGTACCGGGTGGCTGTTTTATCATACACAGCTTCGGTTTGTACTGCATTTATTATTTGCTGTTGCTCAGATTTTTCATTCATAGTTGTATAGCCGCTGTTCACAGGCAGGTCATTCCTTCCTGTATTTAATATATAAGGAAACACATCCCAGGAAGTAAAAGCAGCTACCTTTCCTTTAAATGCAGGTTTGCTATCTAAATATTCCAGCACATTGATGTTGGGGTTCTTTTTCTTTTTGTTAGACGACAAGGAAACATCGGTATTGCCGGTAAATATTTCGTTGTAGCCCGGATAAGAAAGGGAATATAAATTAGCAACGTTCACTTTATTATCATAAACCCTGTTACCAAACACCTGGCCCTTTGCAGCAAGGACATTCCAAAAGAAAGGCATTAATTTTTTTCTTCGTTCATCTGCAGTTGCTGCCCAATACATCGTTTTTATGGTAGAGGCATCGGGTGTAAATTTTTCAGAATTAATTATTGCAGAATCAGCTCCATTAAATACTTCCTGCCAGCGAAAACCATCCGTAGTAATGATGAAGACATTACCGGCAACCGGCAATTCATGATTGGCAATGTGTTCTTCCGGCCCTTTTGGATAACTGAATGGCAATATTGTTGCCAGGACAATACAAGTCCAGATGTTTTTCATGTGTAGCGGTTTTGCAAAGAAACCACTCCTTTGTTTCCATGCTATTAACCACAGGTTATGCTATCATTACCGAAAAGTATAAGTTTCATTAAACTGACCGAAAGCCTTCAGAAAGATGGTGGAAGTGGCTGAATTTAATTCCCAAAAAATTACTGTAAAAAAAAAGAAGACTTGAATGCTGATTTTATTCCCTAAATAGATATTATTATAAATCACCACAGCAATTCCTTACTACTCTCCCATGCCCCTCAATGACTTAAATTAAGGGCATCTCTAAAATTGAAGCCTGCGGGAGTTTAAAAAGATGCCCTTTATTACCTTTTTATAATTTCCTAAGCAGCAACACTTTTGCAACTGAAAACAGAGTTTATACATACGGCTTCAAAAAACTTAACATTGACAATATTAATTTTGTATTACTTTTAAATGAAAAAATTATTAACAAATAACAAATCAAAGCACTATGGCTAAAAAGAATAACGCTAAAAAGAAAGTAAAAAATGAACTCAGGATTGCCCTGCATCAGAAGCTGAGCCTTGCTTTAGCCGACTACAAGACTATTTTACAGGAGAAAAAATATGAACGTAGCCTTAAAAGAGCTACCCGTCAGCTTAGTTCAGACATTATCGAGGCACTTGGTAAAGAAGCCAAACTTGCAGCTAAGAAAAATCCCGAAGTAGATAACCAGGAAAATAACGATGCTTCTTAGTATTTTTTAGCGATTACTTGTTCTGCCAATCCAAAACCGAGGGTCATTCCGGCACCACCCAATCCATTGATGATAGTAACACCTTGTTCAGGATGTATAACAAGGTCGGTTTCACCATTGGTTAGTTTTGGATAAATACCATTCCAGGTTTCTATAATATTCTCCTTACTGAACCGTGCAAATGTTTTAAGGTAATCCAGGATTAGCTGGTTGATAAATTGTTTATCAAAAGGATCATGTGTGTTATCATACTCATGGGAATCACCAACGGTTAGTTCTCCCGCCTGGTTTTGGGCTACCATTACATGGATACCCCATTTCAAATAGTCGGGGTATTGCACTTCAAATCTTTTTTTTAAAAGCCCTAAAGAAGAAGCTGCTTTAAAGCTGTTATAATGTACCAATGACAAGGCCCCGCACAAGGGTGGGCCGATCCTTTCCGGTTGTGCGGCCATCCGCATCATTTGCAGTTTACATTTTACCAATGCCTGTTCTGCAAACAAATCAGGATATAATGTTTCAAAATCAGCTCCGCTGCACAAAAATATTTCATCTGCACTCAGCATATCCCCGCCTGTATATACATCCGGGTAGACTATATCTGTTACTGCTTTGCCCCATGCAAATTCAACCTTGTATTTTTCACTAAGCCATTCAGGTATCCTTTGAATCGTAACCCTTGGGTCAACTATCATTTCATCAGGGCTGTATAAACTTCCTGCTAAATTTTCCCTGACAACTGCAGAAGATTTTACTGCCGTTTCATCCGGTGATAATAACTGGTAGTTCTTTTGGCGAAATATTTCAGCCAGTTCTTTTAATACATTCATCTCATCTGACTGATAGGCTACATGCAGCGAACCCACTTCATCATGCCATATAGACGCATCATTGCATACCTGCTTCCAGATGCTGCGGGAGAGCATTGCCCTTTCATACAACTTACCATCCGGCTGACCTATTGGCCATATCATACCAAAATTTCTTATTGAGGCTCCTACTGCACGGTGGGTTCGTTCAATTACATTCACTTTATAACCCCGCACTGCCAAAGCCCTTGCTGTAGCAAGGCCAACAATACCAGCACCGATAATAATTGCACTTTTATGCATAACCATGTTTTGAAGCAACGGGAGAGAAATAGTTTTTATACTTTCTGCTGAAATAAACAGCAGAGAGAGCTACCAGCACTAACCCGGCAAAAGAAGAAATAAATACCATTCTTATAAAAAAATTAGTCCAGGAAATATCAAACTGCATAAAATTTTTCATCAGCAACACCACATCACTACCCAGATAGCCAAATGAATCAGCTACATAAATAATAAACCCCGCATTACTTACATATTTAAAACTGGCTATCATTCTTTCAAACAACATACAATTAAATGGAACATACCCCATGTACAAACCAACACCGGATATGGTCATCCACCAGAAAGGGGACAGCTGTTGATTCAAATACAAAAATGTGCAGCCGAGAGCTATAACAAAACCTGTAACAATAACCAGGTGGTTAATCAGCAGGGCATGAATATTTTTTCGTATCAGCATCAGCAAGCTCATCAGCAATAATATAATAAGAGAAGCCGGCAATTCGCTTCGGGTAAATACAGACGCATCTTTTCCATAACCCATTTCCTGCCACATATCAGCAGCAAAGTTGCTCCTGTAATCCCTGACGATAGTCAGCATAACGTATGCAATTATCAGCATAACCAATCCCGGAAAAAAAGTTCTGATAAAATCCCGCCTGCCTTTTTTAGTCATCGGCTGTCTTTTTGTTCTCAGACTTATATCTGCCATATCCGGTGCAGGAGACCTGTCTAATAACCAGGTAAAAAAAACAAGAGGGCCAAAAAAAAGGAGCCCGGTCACCCAGGGCATCCACCATTGGCTTACATTCCATTCCAGCATCACAAGCTTGCCTACACTTTGTGTAAACCCCGAAGCAAAAATGAAACTGGTAGCCAGCACAGCGCCAAGCAACTCAGTGGTTCTTCTGCCTTCAAGATAACTGAACACAAGGCCATAAATAACTCCCAGCGGAATACCATTCAATAGTAAAAAAAAGATATTGATTGGTGGGGGAGTAATGGCAAAGAATAAAAGGGCTACCCAGGAAATGCCAATCAATTTAATAATTCCCGTTGCTCTTTTTTCCTGTTTCATCTCCGCAATAAAACGGATACCAGCAAACTTGCTGATGGTGTAGCCAATTGTTTGTGCAATGACCAACCATATTTTATAATCAATACCAGCAAATTGTAAATGGTCGTAGCCCGCAGCAGTAAATGGTTTCCGGAAAGCATACATACAGGTATATACACAAAAAGCAGATAAGGCTGCCAGCAAGGTGGTAATCCATGCAGGTTGTCTGTATGAAGAAGGGATAGACAATTTTATTTATTTCAGAATTGCCGACAATTCAGAAAGGTGATGAATAATATGGGTGGGATTCATTTGCCGCAAATCTTCTTCCTTGCATGCCCCTGTGGTAACCCCGATTACGTATCGGCATCCTGCATTGATGCCTTCTTCTATATCAACTGTGGTGTCGCCAATTTTAGCAACTTCGTTAGGGTCTTGTACTCCTGCCCTTTTCATCAGCTCAGCAATCATAAATGTGTAAGGCCGTCCCATTTCCACTTCATTGCTACCAATATAATCATCCACCAGGCCCTTCTCCTTCCATTGAAAACGTTCTACAATAACATCTGCTATATTTTTTGAAAAGCCGGTATTAAGAGCAACACGGACACCTCTTTCTTTTAATAGTAAAAAGAAGTCTTCAGCACCCGGCATCGTTTTTACTTCCGGGGCAGTCTCATAAAAATCCATCATTTCATTTTCAAAATCTGCATGTATCTCTTCTATAAATTCTGCATCAGGGTCCACACCGATTTTCTCCAGCATCATTTGAATGGCCAGTGGTTTATGATACCCCATTAAAGGATTGGCATGTTCTGCCTCTATTTCTATTCCCTGATTGGCAAAGGCTTTTTGAAATGCCTGTGCTACAAAATTTTTATCGTCGACAGTAGTTCCTGCCATATCAAATACAGCCAGTTTAATTGACATAGAATTTTTTTTGAAAGATAGAATGAAGCAGCAGGAGTGCTGTTAAGGTAAGATGAACAAACTCTTAATTTTGTGATAGGAAATGGCGAAAGGCCATTTCCTTATATTTATCCAGAGATGGCAATGGCTGATGCTCCAGCTTTGCTTCGTCATCCCATTCTCTTAGTTTGATATACAAAAGATGCAGATGGTCCTGTTCAAATAATGCTGCTTCAGCATCGGTCATCACTCCACCTTGCTTGCCCAGTGTTATTTTACTGGCTTCGGAAAGCTTATTAAAATAACCAGGATATTTATAAGTGAGGTATCGCTTGGCCTGTACATGGCTTTCCACCAGCCGGGCTATTTTTTCCGAAAAACCTTTATCCCGGAGATAATTGCCAGCCAGTACTTCATGGTCCATTACTCCATAACCACCCATTTGTCCTACTATCATAACAGGTTCACATAAGTGCCCTATATCGTGCAAGAAAGCAGCGAGTACCACCTCATCATCATACCCTTCGGCTACTGCTAATTGTGCAGTTTGACACATGTGCTCCAATTGAGAAACCGGCTCACCGATATAATCATCATTTCCATACAATTCGTAAAGGGAAAATATTTCTTGTACTGTTTTATTGGATAATTCGGGCGACATGATATTCTCTTATTTGAAGCCGGGCATCTTATAAAAAATTCAACCTGGCTATGTAGGTAATGTAACTTGCTTTTTTGAGGTTTCTATGGTATCCGACTTATCGGGAAAAATCCGGTTTAATGTTTTCTCAACTAGACCAACAAGAGGTATAAAAAGTATCACTCCCAAAATATTGAAAAGCATATGGGCATTGGCAACCTGTTGTTCAAGATGAGCTTGCCCTGAAATTTTTCTGATAAATCCTACAAAGAAAGGAAATAGCAGCAGCCCAAGCAGAATGCTGCACAGGTTGAAGAATAAATGAAACAAACCCGTTTTCAGTGCCTGACGGTTTGATCTTACAGTTGCCAGCAAAGTATCAGCACAAGTGCCTAGTTCTGCACCTATCATTACAGCTATAGCCGCCGGCAAACTCAGCAACCCTTTCTTTGCAAGGGTAATAACCATACCAACAGTAGCAGAGGATGATTGAATAATCAATGTGACGAATGCACCTGTACCTGCTCCGGTAACAGGGCTTTCTAATTTTACCATCCAATCCATGAACAGCGTATTATCTTTTAGCGGTTCCACTGCCCTCTCCATAGTGTAAAGCCCAAAGAAGAGAATTCCAAAATAAATAATGACTTTGCCTGTGGTAGTAACGGTTGATAACTTGCTAAAGAAAATGAGCAGCAGGCCGAAGAAAATTGGAATAGGAGAAAACTTGCCGATATCAAGAGCAATGAGCTGGCTGCTAAAGGTAGTTCCAATATTAGCCCCCAGTACAATACCTATAGCCTGCCGAAAAGTTAATGCTTTGGCATTCACAAGTACAATAGCAATAATGATAACAGCTGAAGATGAATCCAGAATAAGTGTAACAAGAGTACCGGTAAGTATGGCCGTAAAAAGGTTGTTGGTACATTTGCCAAGTATTTCCTTTGCTCTATCACCTAATAATTCTTTCATCGCATCAGAAAGATGCGAAATGGCGTATAAAAAAAGACCCAACCCTCCTAATACAGCAAGCAGTATTTCCATTTTATGCAAAGTATTCACCTAATGTTACCGGAATATTAACAAACCCTCTTGGGTCATATAATTCTATAAATAAAATGATGTTGAGAAAAAAATACTGCGCCCAGCTCCATTTATACCAGATCCATGGGTCCTGTAATCTTCATTAAAAATATTTTGTAACCCAATACTTACTTGCAACTGTGGCAATTTATAACTGGTATATGCATTAAAAATTGTCCATCCGGGTGTGCCACCTGCGGGAATACGGTTATCATCTTTATCTCCTTGCGCCAGCCTGGCTTGCTTAGAAGCAATCATCAATTCAGCAGTTGCAAAAAATTTATTTTTATGGTATGTAGTCATCATTCTAGCATTGAATGGTGGTACCCGTCGAAGGGGTTCATGCTTAGTCTGATTTTCACCATGTGCATAAGCAATTCCGCCGTAAATACTTAAGCAATTAATCAGCTGCCAGCTTAGTTCTGCTTCAATACCTTTTAAACTTGCTTTCTCATTGTTTTCTTTTTGGTATACCTGGTAACCACTTATAAACTGTCCCTCCACCTTTACCCTGGTGATAATATTCTGCAGTTGCAGCTGGTACAAACTGATACTTCCTTTTATTTTATTATCACTGAATTTATAGCCAATTTCTGTATGAGTGGACTTTTCCGGTTCCAAATCATCCGTTGGAACTTCATAGCGGAAATCCACAATTCCCAATGTGCCCATATCATCTACATTAGGGGCCCGGTAACCACTGCTTACCGATACATAAGCAGAATGCCGGTGGCTGAACTGATAAAGCAATGCTGCATTACCAACCACTGCAGAAGGAGTCAGTTTTACATACCCCAGTGTTGTATCTGAAATACGGATGTCAAAAATGTTGAACCTTCCACCAATTTCAGCAATGAACTTATTAAAACTAAAATGCTGCAAGCTGTATAAAGAATAGTTGCCGTATTTTGAATCGTCAGGATATAACCCACGCAATTGTTTTGCCACGGCTGTTACCCCGTTAATATCTTTTCGAGTACTGCCTACTTTATCATGATAGAGCTCTATACCCGAATTAGCTGTCCATCCTTTTTTTAAATGACTTGCTACATCGAGTGTTAATCCGGCAGTTTTAATCTCATCTCTTTCTTTACGTAAGCTGGTGCTTCCATTCTTCCGGCTGTTTCTTCCTTCTATGCTGTGCTGCCAGGAGGCAGTCAGTTCTATTTGTTTAAAAAACCGGTTTGCCATATTCCCTTTCAGCCTTGCGTAGTTCAGCATTCTTTTTTGCGGATCCATTTCGTTGATAGCAAAATTTTCAAGCCTCAGTTTATGGTACACCGGCACATGCTGCTGCTGCAAAGACTGATGTGCCAGTACTAACTGCCAGTTTTTGTTTAGCAAAAACTTCATCTTTACATCAGCCGCCAGTTCTTTATAGCCCGATGGAGATTGCTTACCGGTTGTATCGCCCCCAACAAGGTCACCAAAATTCCGATAGGTAATTCCAGCCTGCACAGCTATTTTTTTATTGCTGAATTGAAATTCCCCTCTCCCGGTTTTTTCCATATCCCCCGACATATATTTACCCAATACTTTACCTGTCCAGTTTTTTTTCTCTTTTGAAAAAGAGGGTTCATTTGTCAGCACCTGTACTACGCCACCCAATGCATCCGTGCCATATTGAACCGAACCGGTTCCTTTGGCAACTTCAATTGTATTAATCGTATAAGAATCGATAGTATTCAAATACTGATTGGGGCCATAGCGGAAAGTTGAGTTATTCATCCGGATACCATCTACTAATAGCAGCACCTGGTTACCGGTTAGTCCCCTTACAAAAGGTGAACCGCCTCCATGATTTGTTTTTTGAACAAACACTCCATTTACCATCATCAATGCTTCAGGTGTAGTACGGGGATTAAAATCATCGAACTGCTGCCTGTTAAGTTTTTGTACACTATATGGCACTAATAAGGGCTGTGCCTCTTTTCTTTGTGCAGTAACTACAGCTTGTTCCATATAACGGGCTGATGTGTCTTCGGTTGTCTTTTGAGACTGCGCCCAAGCAGACGAAGAAAAAACTATTAGCAACCAGCTATAAACTACTGCCTGCTTCATTTTTTTTTCTTTTTAGTTTCTTTATCATCTTCATCGCTGGCTATTTTTACAAATGCACTTCGCCTGGGTGCCGGCATCACACTTTCTTCTCCTTTCACTGCTTTCCATATTACTTCACTAAAAACCAAATCAGGTATCCGGTCTTCTTTACTGAAATCAAAAGTTTCGCTCAACCTTGCACTGGCTGTATTTTTTGTGTTTTTTTCATTTAAGTCAACGAGGGCAGGTACAGATTGAAAAGGAGTTAAATTGGCTGAACTGGTAAAGCATCTCCACATGGGTTCAGCAGCCGCATCATATTGGCTCATAGGTGGTAACCCCAGAATTAACTCCATTGTCCGTAACATGGATGATGTGGAATACATCGTATGATCGACAAAATTTCTTTTTACAAAACCACCGGCGAGATAAGCCGTACTACGGTGAGCATCCACATGATCAGGGCCATTTTGTGCATCATCTTCCACAATAAAAATGGCGGTCTCCTTCCATATCGGGCTTTTGGATAAATATTCTACAAACATGCCCATGGCCAAATCATTATCGGCTACATGCGCAAAAGGAGTTGGCCTGCCGATTCTTTGGCCTTCGGTATGGTCATTAATTACTCTTAGCGAATTAAATCGGGGAACAGCGTTTACAGCAAGAAGCGAATCAAACTCCCTTTTCCACTGATAAAATCTTGACGTATCTCTCACACTTTCATCCCAACTGGTGTAGTAAGGGCAAAAATGATTTTCCAGTACTTTGATATTTGCTTTGTAATCATCTGCAAACTCACCATATGTTCTGTACGTAACACCAGCCCGTTTACAATAATCCCATATAAAACCTCTGTCGGGATTTGCTATTTCCCGATTACCTTCTGCATCGTAATTACCGCCCCGGCCACCATAACTTGTTATCCATGTTTTTTCCAGGTAATCATTAGCGTTTGCTGCCGTACTCCAATTATGTCCATCGGCACTTACTTCTCCATCCACATAAAAATTATCAAGCAATACGAACTCCGTGGCCAGTTTATGCTGATTGGGTGTAATATTTTTCCCAAACAATAACAAGCTGGTATCGCCATTGCCACCAGGCATATCTGCTAACACCTGGTCATACGTTCTGTTCTCCTTAATAAAATAAAACACATATTTGATGGGGGAGGCCTCTCCTACTTTCATTGGAATGGGGTTTCCGGGTTCTCCCTTTGCATTCATTTCCCTTTCCTTTGTGTAGGGTGTATTAGCATAAAGCATTTTTGAATACACGGCCAGTTGACTTGTAGAGGGCTCATCAATGATACTCATGGTTCCCTTAAACAAACCACCGATATATTCTATCCTGCTTTGCTTACTTTTAAAATCCCCCTGCTGATAAATAACATCCTGATCTTTTTTTGTAGGATCGGGTCCTTTTGCATTGGGTAATGATGAAAAACCCTTGCCATTAGCTACAAATATTTTTTTTCCAATTACTTTTACATTGGTCGGGTACCAGCCTACGGGGATAAATCCTTTTGATTTACTAAAACCGGGGTTAGTTACATCAAAAACGGTAAGGCTGTTATTATCGGCATTCGCTACATATAATGTCTTCTGATCCTCACTCATGGCAAGACCATTACTGGCTGAGCCTGTTGGTGCATCAGGGTACAAAGCAGCATTCAGCACTTCCAGCACATTTCGTTTTGCAACATCAATGACGGATACGGAGTTATCACCGGCATTGGCAACAAACAGGATTTTCCCATTTTTAGAAAGCAATAATTCATTGGGATTTTCGCCAACATTTATTTCGGATACAATTTTTTTAGCTGCGATATCAACTATCAGTACTTTTTTTCCTCCCCACAAAGAAATGTATAGCTCTTTCTTATTGCCTGATAAAAGACAGGAATAAGCCGGTTCCTGAAGTGACTGCTGATGAATAATTTCTTTTGTTCTCAGGTCTACGATATACAATGAATTATTTTCTTTAGTAACAATAAACATTTTTTTTGCCACATCATCTATATCAATACCAGCAGGGGATATTTTCTCCGGCCATTTTTTCCCAAGTAAGATGCTGTCCTTCAATTGCAATTTGTTATGGTTGATGGCGTACACCAGTATCCAGTTATCATTACCTCCACTGGCATAAAGTATCTTTTCATCTGCACTAAATTTTAGTCCATACCATGATTTGGCTACAATCACATTATCCAGGACTTTTTCCGTAACCGGATTAATAAGATGGATACTCTGTATACTTTGCCCGTTATTGGTAACGGCCATCAGTTTCTTCGATTTGGATACAGCGATATTCAAGGGCAGATCGCCCAATGGAAAAGAAAGGCCCGCCGGGGACAAAGTCCAGCCATTGGGCAGTAGCACTTTCTGCTGCGCAACTACCACTGATGGAAAGTAGCAACCAGTTACCATTAACATAACAACTACGGCATACTTCATAGCTTACTTATTTTTTTGTTTATAGTGGTCTGTACGTTGTTCATCTTCATCATCCATCTTTGGGCCTTGCTGAATTTTTCGCCAGTCAATATTCTTATTATACCTGTTCATTGCTTTTTGCGGGTCAAACACTCTTTTATCCGGCATTACTAATGAGTAAGGAATGTAATCAGGTGTGGATGTAAAGAAATCACTGAGCAGCGAAGCCGTCACATCATACTGGTTCACATAATTAATATTGAGAATATTGTAAATCACTTTTAAGATGGAGCCAAAGTTAGCATGGGTATGAGAAACATGATTTCTTTTTACATAAGGCCCGGCCATCATCAATACACTTCGGTGTGCATCAATATGGTCCACTCCGCCCTGCGGGTCATCTTCTGTAATAATCACCAGCATGTTCTTCCAGTATTTTGTTCTGGAAAGAAAATGCAAAATTCTTCCAACAGCCAGGTCATTGTCCGCCATATAAGAATGAACATAAGGATACCCATCTTCCGGTCTTGCGCCTGCGCCGTGGTCATTCGGTACCTGCATGGCTATTAACTGTGGCATTTCTTCTTTTCCGTCAATCCACATTTTGGTAAACTCTGTTTCAAACTGCTCCATCCGGAACTGATCAGGTATATTGGTATTGTAACCTGCATAATTATGAGAGGTTTTGCTCCATAATGCTTTTTGCATGGGTACCATCACAGCATGGGCAGCGCCGGTTAAGGTATCATTCCATTCTTCTCTAACATGAGCCGTTTCATTTGCTTCCCCAAAATTGTAAAATGAAGTTTTATTTCTTTCTAATGCTTCCCATAGTCCGCCAATTTCTGCATAATCTTCCGGGTCCATGCTTCCGGTGCTGCCGGGAAAACGACGGCCCGGTGCTTTGGAAAATATTTTTGCTGTTTTATTTACACTGCTGTTCGTTTCCACCCATTCATTGGGTATCACTCCCACCATCCAGTGATGGCCGTGAATAGAAGCATCGCTGTCACAATAAAAATTATCACTGTAACAAAATTCATTAGCTACTTTGGTATGGTTGGGCATCACGTCCGCATTCGCCACTTTCAGTGTATCACCTTTCCCATATACATTTACATTCACACCATATCTGGCCAGCGTCAAATCACCTTTACCTGTTTTCATTTGCCCCAGTACTTCATCATAGGTTCTGTTTTCCTTGGTGATATAAACTACATATTTAATAGGACTTTGGCGGAGTTTTGGTAATGCAGGCAGTGGATTCTTCGCCTCATCTGTTACACTCACTGCCTGCATAGTATTGTTGACTGTCTGCCTTGTAAAAACAGCCAGTTGTTTTGTATCCGGTAATTGAATTTTTTGAAAAGTAGCTAGCTGAATAACGCCGACATAAGTACCCTGTACTGGTTTTATAAAATCCTTGCCTCCATTTGGTCCGGCACCAAGACCACGGCAACTGATAACATACATTTCCCTTTCATCTTTTGATAGCTGCACTCTTGCCGGCCCCCAGCCGGTGGGTATCAACCCTTTTGTTTGCCTGCTAGCAATATCAATCACAGCCACCGCATTAAAGCCCAGCAACGCAACATATAGTGTCTTCTCATCTTTACTAAGCGTAATACCAAAAGGCAGCAAGCCACGGTATTTATCAATCCGTTTATCCACTTTTATAGGGATATGTGAAATTATCTTCCTGGCTCTATAATCAATCACCGAAATATTATCGTTCGTAGCATTGGTTACATAAGCATACTTTTTCCCAACAGCAATAGAGTTAGGGCTGGAGCCACCTACTACTTCTGCATCTTCAATCATCTGTCCCACCTGATGACCGGTTTTAAATTTATCTATCACTTTATTGGTGGCAAGGTCAATGGTGAATACACTCATGGCTTCGGGTGATGAGGGGCTTCCCACTCCGGGAATTTTTTTCCCTTCAATAACTGTCCCTTCAATGGAAGCTTTGGTATTATCTCCATACGGATGCCAGTTAATCATCATCTGGTTATAGTTTGTGGAATCCATTCCTTCTACCAGCGGATAAGCATACATGCCCACATTGGCAACAAAGGCTAATTTTTTATCCGGACTTAATGAAAGACCAAAGGGCTGACGACCCACCGGAACTGAAGCTGTTATTTTTTTCGATGTCAAATCAATACGGACCAACCGGAAATTACCCCGGTCTAATACGAGTAATTCATTCTTGCCTGCCTGTCCGGCAGGCAGGGTTTCATTTACTAACAGATCGGAAGTAAAACTGTCGTCAAAATCTTCACCATTTATTTTTCCGTTTAATGAAAGAGAATCTATGAGCTGAAATGCGTTAATATCATAAATAATGACTGCCCCATTATCGCCACCGCTGAGAAAAATAGTTTTTGAATCTGACGAAAATGCTACCCCGAGAAAAGAACCATTGGAAAGCGGAGAACTGATTTTGCCATCATACGAAGGCACCCGGGTATGATTCATTGTTTGTAAATCAATAACGGTGAAAACCCCGTTGTGCAACGTCACCGCTTTTTTCCCATCTGGTGCAATCGCCATTCCAAAAGGGTCATGAGTTATCCTTATCATTTCACCTGCCGGTGTTACAAAACGACCACTCGGTAGAATGGATTTTCCTTTTTCATTAATTAGGGTATACTCATTACCCGCCGGAACAGTAAGATACTTTACAGTTTTGCTTTGTGACAAAGAAGGAAATGAAACAACAACTAGTAAAAGGAGTTGAACACCCCCCCGTAAAGTAAATAGCATAAACATTTATTGTATGATAGAAAGTTCGATAAAAAAAAGGCGAAACCTGGAAAAGTTCCGCCGAACTACACATGATTGCTTACTGAACTATGTTTGAATATTAATTGTTAACCCAAATACTTGCATTGATATTATCACTTCCACCAAACTGTGTTTGAAGTGCTGCTGCCAGGTTAGCTCCATTAGTGGTTCTTTCCGTACCCGGATATTGAAACCGCTTTGGTATCAGACCGCTGTTGCCGGTGCCAGGTCCACTCCTTGCAAAATCAGGAATACCTGTGCGGCGATAATTGTAATATGCTTCAAATCCAGAATTCTGAAAGAAAGCCAGGTATTTTTGCTTTATTATCTGTTCACGGCCTGTTGCATTATTTCCTGCATACATTACTGTTGGCTGGCTATAATAATCAGTAAAAACAAAATTCACTTTGTAATTAATATAGTCTGCACTCTCGATTACTCTACCACCTGCTTTTAAATAATAAAAATCATTCAGACCATCTTTAATTCCATAAAAACCAATAGATGCTTGTATCCCTTTTTTATACCAATCTTCTGCATTACCTGTTATCAATCCTAAATTAATGGCTTCAGCAATGTTAAAACACATTTCAGGATAGCCTACAATCATTGTGTTTTCGGCAGTGTAATTGCGGTAGTACCGATAGCGACCATAAAAAGAATAAATACCGGGAGTAAATCCTGCACCATTATTCAGTCCTGCCTTGTTTGACATATCAGCTAAATCTTCTGCGGGACTTGCACCTACAAAAGCAGCATGATCCGATGGAAGGATACCGGCTTTTAATTTTGAACCAGCAGGGTCTGCGACAGCAAACACACGGGGGTCTTTCAATGAAGTCAATAATCCGATATGCGTTGAAGACATATTGTAACGGGTAGCATCAAATCCGAAGTTATCCGGATTGATAGGATACTTATTGAATGGGTTTACCCAATTGAACTGCAGGTTATCATTCATATCAACCATTACAGGGTATTTAGGTTTGTCACTCATAATTGCATTGAATGAGGCAGCAATACCCAGACTTGCATCTGCTGCTTTTTTGCTCAAACTGATTAACACCCGGAGACGAAAAGTATTTACCACTTTTTGCCATTTACGCAAATCGTTGTTGAAATAATAATCGCCAAGTAAGGTATTGTTGGCTGATGTTAGCAGTGATGTAATATCTGTATTAGACTCATTCAGCCATTTTAATACCTGAATGAATATATCTTTTTGGGAATCATACTTCGGGGTAAGATTATTAATTCCTGCTAAGGCTTCCGTCATAGGCAGATCTCCTACCCGCATTGTCATTTCATAGAAAAAATATGCTCTGAAGAATTTGCCTAAGGCTGAATAAGGATTGACAGCACCGGCACCTCCGGCAATGGCTTCTTCCTCCATTTTGATTACATTCTTAAGTGTGGTGTAAAACAACGTAGCACCACTCCAGTTATATTCCTGGTTGCCATAATAATTATAATTACAGCAGGCAAACTGGTTCCATCGTTGCTCCAGGTTCCAAGGGCGTTGAAAACCGGCCATACTTGTTTCAATTCCATTTAATACCAATGCAGCAGGAACTTTTTCCGGGAGGTTGGGGTTACTTTGTAACTCTTCAAATTTCTTTTTGCAGGAGGTGGCTACTATCGCCAGGACTGCAAGAAGGAAAACTACTTTTTTCATATAATTAATTTTGACTGGTTGATGAATATGATTTATCAGAAAACAAGATTAATGTTGAACCCAAATCTTTTTACTGTAGGTGATTGCAAGCTGCTGGAATTCTGACTGCCAGCATATTGATCAATATCCACATCTTTATTTTTCTTATCGGCAAAATAGAACAGGTTTCTTGCCACAAAAGAAACAGAGGCACTCTGGATGAATGATTTACCAAGCACTTTTGAAGGGATGCTATAACCAAATGTAATTTCTCTGAGTTTTGCAAACGTTTTACTCATCAGGTTTCCTTCGGCTTGTGAATTATACCGGCTGATATAGTCCTGCAAAAATGTTTTGGTTGTATTGGGAGCAAATGTGAGATCCCTGTAGTTAGTAATTAAACCGGTAACAGGATGGTAAATGGGTGTACCCGATGCTATCACTACACCTTCACCCACCCATGATTTTACACCAAGAAAATCCTGGAAACGGGCATCACCCATAGCACCTTGTACTGTTTCAATGTGGCGACCACCACGAAAAGTTTGCCGGCGGATATAATTTTCCATTTCACCACCTACACGGCCATCTACCAGTACAGTCAGGTTAAAATTTTTATACTGAAACTTATTGGTAAATCCCCATACCCAATCCGGATTCGAATAACCCAATAGTTGATTTTTTGGCAATACAATAGGACGACCGCCACCATCATTAATAATCTGTCCATCGGTGGTGCGGGCATATGCTCTGCCCTGGTAAATATCCAGCCTGTCACCGGTTTTTACATAAATATCTCCTACAAGAATCGAATCAGCAGGTAATTCCTTATAGGTCTGCCTGTAGGTTGACCAGTTCAGCAATATATCCCAGTTGAAACCACTTTTTGATTTAATCACATTTCCTGTTAAGGATAACTCAACTCCTTTAGTAGCATATTTGGCGGCATTGATAAATAAGGAAGAATAGCCGGTGGATTGTGAAATTGGGTTTCGAAAAATTTGGGGGCCATCAATGTAAGTGAAATATACCGCATCAAATGCCAGCCTGTTTTTTAAGAACCGGATATCAAGTCCCGCTTCATAATTAGAACGATTAGCAGTGGAAATATCATCATATAAATTATCCGTATAATACGCAGCACTGGTGTTATTATAATCCAATCTTGTATTATAGACTTTACTCACCAGGTTGTAGCTCGGACCATCATAAGAAGTGGTGTAAGCCGCACCATAACCAACCGGATAAGATGCAGGGCCGATATAGGCGGTAGTACCTCCATCTCTTACGTTGGCATACGAAGCTTTTAATTTCAAGAAAGAAATAGCTTCCGGCATTTTTACATAATCAGACACAACAGTACTAACAGAAACAGATGGATAGATACCGGACTTGCTTTCGGGAATGGCCGAAGATTTATCCCAGCGAACCGTAGCTCCTACGTTCACAAAATTTTTATAAGAAACGTCGAGTGAGGAATATGCACTTAACACCAGCATCTCTGATGAAAAATTAGCAGCTTTTACCGGGTTGCGGGAGTTGGCAAAAGTGTACACACCAGGAACATTCAAATAATCTGTAGTGGTAAAATTGGAATTAAACCTCATGTTGCGAACATTACCACCAACCAGGCCAGATACTGTCAGGTCATTTTTGAAAAACTTCTTATTGAGTTTTAACAACACTTCAGTATTGTTCTCAAATAATTTCCTGATATCTTCCCGGTAATCACCCCTGGCTTCTTCACGACCATAAGAAGTAGCAGAATAAGGAAACTTTTCTGTACGTAATAAATCATAGGTAGTAACAGAAGTTCTTCCAACCAATTCTATATTCTTATTAAACTTATAGCTAAGCGTTGTGTACCCGTAAAAATCATTTTTATAATGACTCCGCAGCCATTCTTTCACCAGGAACCAGGGGTTATTGTAACGTTGGTATTCGGCATATATCTGTTGCACTCCTTCTTTACCCTGCTGCCAGTAATTTTTCATATCGTCAATATCCCAGTCGGCACCACCCCAGATGGTAATATTATATATCATACTATTGGGGCCATACTGCACATCCGGAACATTTGGCGTAGCCTGCCTGTTGTAATTTACGTTGGCTTCAAAACGCAGCTTTGGTGTAAAATTATGGCCAAGGGACATGTTGAAATTAAATCCGTTCAGTTTCGTATTAGGAACTATTCCCTTTTGATAGGTGTTTGACATAGAGAAACGGAGATCTGATTTCTCTGTGCTTGAAGAAACAGCGATACTGTTGGTTGTTAACAAACCAGTTTGTATAAACCGGTTCAGGTTGTCTTTACCTCTTGCCGTCCAGGCTGTAGGTATACGGTTACCTGTTATAGGATCAATCGGGCTGTCATATTGTGCTATTAATTGCCCATTGAATTTAGGTCCCCAAATATCATAATCACCATCATTTAATCCACCACCTCTTCCATCAACAAATGAATAACGGCCATGGTCACCAGGGCCATACTCATCCTGCACCATTGGGATTGAATTAAACCCTCTTTCAAACATGGTACTGGAATTAAATTCTACGCTATATCCTCTTTTATCTTTTGTTCCCTTCTTTGTGGTAATGATGATGGCGCCGTTTGCACCTCTGTTACCATACAAAGCTGCAGCCGTTGCTCCTTTTAATACCGTGTAGGTTTCCACATCATCCGGGTTAATATTCCAGGTATCAGAATTGATAGGAATACCATCTATTACAACAAAATTTAAACTTCCGCCACGAAGGATTAACTGCGGTCTTCCCAATATCTCCGGAGAGCCTCCAACAGATAACCCAGAAATTTTACCAGCCAGGGCATTCAATGCATTCGGTTCTCTTGCTTTGATCAGGTCGGCACCTTTTACTTCCTGTACCGAGTAGCCTAATCTTTTTGTCTCTTTTTTAATACCCAGCGCAGTTACTACCACCTCATTCATGCTTTTAGAATCAATCTGCAAAACAATAGCAGCAGATTCGCCAGCTTTAATTTCCTGTGTGGAAAAGCCTACATAGCTAATAACAATGATGTCATTATCAGCCGCATCAATTTTAAAGATGCCTGATACATCAGTAGTGGTTTGCTTTTTTGTTCCTTTCACAGTCACCGTAGCACCGGTAACCGGTTGCTGATTTTCTGAAGAAGTTACCTTGCCACTAACGGTCCGCTGCGCCATAACAAAGTATGACACCGAAAGCAGTAACATGGTAAGGGAAATTTTTTTTAAGCAGGGAATAATTTGATACCACATAGTTCAATAATTAGTTTGGTTATTATCTTTTTGAATTGCTCAGCGAAATTGAGTGTGCAATGTGAACAGAATCTTAAAATGAAAACAACCTAACATTAAGCTACTATGAAGTAACAGGTAATGTGAAAAAAAATATCCCTCCATAATAATTAAATAACATCCCGGTTACAATTTCTTAAAATCTTCTTTGCAGCATCGTAATATTTGTTACGGTACTTTGTAAAACTCCGGTACACATTGAAAAAAATAAATCTTGATGTAGTAGTTATATCCGATTTACACCTTGGTACTTACGGTTGCCATGCAAAAGAAATCGTTAACTACCTGCAAAGCATATCGCCCAGCCTGCTAATACTTAATGGAGACATTATTGACGGCTGGCAATTCAGCAAACGATACTTTCCTGCTACACACCTGCAGGTGATAAAAGAAATTCTGAATATGCTGGATAACGGCACCCGGGTGGTGTACGTTACCGGCAACCATGATGAAATGCTGAGGAGATACAGCGGTGTACAGTTAAATAATTTTCAACTGGTAGATAAACTGGTGCTGGAGATAAACGGAAAAATGACCTGGGTCTTTCATGGTGATGTGTTTGATACTACTACCAAAGGCAGTGCAAAAGTAATTGCCAAATTGGGTGGTTATGGTTATGACTGGCTGATATTGTGCAACAGGTTTGTAAACTGGTGGCTCAACAAAATGGGACGGGAAAAAATGAGCTTCAGTAAAAAAATAAAGAATAGTGTCAAGAAAGCCGTCTCCTGGATTGCGGACTTTGAGCAAACAGCTGCTGAACTGGCTATCGAAAAAAAATATGACTATGTTATCTGTGGTCATATACACCAACCACAAAAAAAAGTAGTGGAAACAAAGAACGGAAGTGTTACTTACCTGAATAGCGGCGACTGGATTGAAAACCTGACTTCGCTGGAATACCATAATAACGAATGGACTATTTATCAATACGATGAAACAAAGTTTGAACCGGCAAATGTAATCCGGATAAATAATAAAATTCCGGAATTAACAGTAGTTACCGATGAAATAAGTTTCTTCATTCATTCATTGCGTTAATAACATAATAAATACTATGAAAATTCTGTATGCAGTACAAGCCACTGGCAATGGACATATCAGCAGGGCCATGGAATTGTTGCCCTATTTACAGCACTATGGCAAAGTAGATATTTTTTTAAGCGGTGATAACAGTAACCTGGCGATGGATGCACCTGTTAAATACCGCAGTAAGGGATTAAGTCTTTACTATAATTGCACCGGTGGGTTGGATTATATGCAAATGATTAAAGCTTTTCAGTTGCCTAGGTTAAAAAAAGAAATAAGGGAGTTGCCAGTTGAAAAATATAACCTGGTTATAAATGACTTTGAGTATATCACTGCAGCGGCATGTGCCAAAAAGAAAATTCCGTCAGTAAACTTTGGTCACCAGGCCAGCTTTCAATCAGATTACACACCAAGACCTGAAAAAAGAAGTATGGCTGGTGAATGGGTGTTGAAAAACTATGCAAAAGCAAGCCGTTACATCGGCCTTCACTTTAAAAGCTATGATGATTTCATTTTTCCCCCTATTATAAAAAAAGAAATAATCGAAGCAGACCCAACAGATAAAAAGTATGTAACTGTGTATCTCCCCTCCTTTTGCGAACAACAGCTTAAAGATATATTGAAGCCATTTACGGATACCCGGTTTGAAGTTTTCTGCAGGGAAACAAAACAGCCTTTCCATTTCCGCAATATTCATTTTTTACCGGTTGACAAAAGCAGGTTCAATAATAGTCTTATCCATTGCACGGGCATCATTACCGGTGCCGGTTTTGAAACACCGGCGGAGGCACTACATCTCGAAAAGAAACTAATGTGCATACCCATTAAAGGGCAATATGAGCAGCAATGTAACGCTGCCGCATTGAAACAGATGGGTGTGTTATGCCTGAAAAATATAAGCACTGATTTTGAAGAACATTTTTACAAATGGATGAATCTCCACAAAATATTAAAGTAAGATACGGCAACAGCATAGACCAATGCTTAGACCATCTTTTTAATACCCCTGAACAGTCTATAAACAAGCCGGTACTTGTTACTCCTTCGGGTTTGCTCAGTTTTCTTCTTTAATAAAATGATTAATTGGGGGCATAAAAAAACCACCCCGGGCCTGTCCTGCCGGGGTGGCAACTGCATGAGAAAAATCTGCATCCGTTGATTACTTACTAGCAAGAGAGATGCGATTCGGGAGGATAGATAAGAACTGGCACAAAGATGCCGGTGCTTTGTTATGTGGCTGTTACATCAGCGTTAATTTAGGATTACTAAATACAGCAGACCATAAAGTGAAATAAGGATAAACACCGACTTTTTTAAAATTTAATATTACCTTATTGTTAATTTTTTGTAGCTTTAGTGAGATTGTTTACCTTGAAAACCAAGTATTACATATTAATTACCTTGCTTTTTATAAGCATTTTGCCAAAAAACGCTTTTGGACAGGAGAATAGCACCCTGATTTCTTTTGATTTTTATGGTAACCCTGTTGATCTAAATCTGGACAAATCGGGTATTGTTAGCTACAATCCCCCGCTTAGTGAGTCATCTCTTCAAGCTTTTCAAAAAGAAATAGCTGCCGGCACCACCGCCCCGCTAATTCAGTCTTTATTGAATTACAAAAAACAATATCAATTGGACGACTGGCTTTATTACCAGCTTATCAGAAAAACAGCGCAGCAGATAAGCCCTAAAGCAGATAATTATTTCCGTTATACCCTTTACAAGTGGTTTTTGCTTAACCGGTCTGGCTATGATGCCACATTAAAAACCAATGGCGAAAAATTACTTTTCTATGTTCAAACGGATGAGAGTATTTACAATATCCCCTCTTACCTGAAAAATGGCAAACAATATGTTTGTCTCAATTATCATGACTATGGTGGCTATATTAATTTTGAAAAAGAAAAATTTACAGAGGCTCTGCTTCCGGTAATTGAAGCACAAAATGGATTTTCGTATAAAGTAACCCATTTGCCCGGCTTCAGGGCTGATGATTACGAAGACAAGGATTTACAGTTTACTTATAAAGAAACCAATTACCACTTTAAAGTAAAAATGAACCCGCAGATAAAAACCATTTTTGCCAATTACCCGGTGGTAGATTATGAATCCTACTTTAATATACCACTGAGTAAAGAAACATATAGCTCATTAATTCCTTTGCTGAAAAAGAATATAAAAAGGATGAATACCAAAAAGGGGGTGGACTACCTGATGCGGTTTACCCGTTATGCTTTCCTGTTTGAAACGGATTCAGAAGTGTTTGGTAAAGAAAAACGTTTGTCGCCTGAGCAAACATTGCTGTATGAGCAAAGTGATTGTGAAGACAGGGCCGCTTTATTTTTTTACCTGGTGAAAGAAATTTATAACCTGCCGATTATAGTGATGGCCTATCCTGAACATGTAACCATTGCTGTAAAGTTTGCCAAACCCGTGGGAACACCCATTATTTACAACGGCATGAAGTATTCTGTGTGTGAACCAACCCCGCAAAAACAAGACCTTGCCATTGGGCAATTGCTTCCGAAATTGAAAAAAGAATACTACGAAGTTGTTTATGCCTACACCCCTCATCAATAAGTATTTACTCTTTTCGGCCCGGCAATACGGTTACATTTTTCTCCAGACTGTCTAATAATTCCATTGTCTCTTTGCTCATACTGGTGAAATATTTTTCCCCTGTTTTAATAAAAGAAAGTGTCATACACTCTTTATTGCGGGAAAAATAAATAGTTTCTACCGCACCGCCCTTTCCATAGAAATAAATTTTACCCTGGGTTGTACAAGTGTCTTTTGTTGTGATTACCCTTTTATTCACATCATCTGTAACAACAGGTAGCGGATTTGTGTCCTTTATTTTTATCATATTAAAAAACCGTGGGTCGCCGGGAGAATGATAATACATGACTACTGCACTGTCGCTACTTGCTAATGATGGCAGCATGTTTATCCTGACAGTTTTTTGTTTACACCCACCAAAAAGCATTGCTATGCAAAGGATAATTAAACTAACCAGTTTCATACAAAATAATTTGCCGGTTTACTACATTAAAAAACGTCCTGATAACTCAGGACGTTTCAATACAATTATTATCAATCAAAATTAATAAACAGCATTTTGAGGGTCCCAGTTACACCAGCCACTTGTCCAGTTGGTGGTACCAAATGCCCCACGATAGGTGGTGCTAACAAAGAAAGAATTCATACCAGTGAAACTTGTACCTGATAATGCAGGAGATCCTGTAGCTGGTAAAAAGTTAGGTGCCGTTGAATAAAATGGACTTGTTAACTGAATGGTTGCTGCATCAGCATAAGTAATACAACCTTCACTTTCTGCTTTAGTTTGCATTTGTGCAGCAGTAATGGATGCAACGGTTTCTGAAAAGTATGGGTTCGAATTTGCATGTACCAGGTTGTTCTTAAATTCTGAAAGGTTTGCAAGATAGTCGGCGCATGTTGCAGCGTCCCTTAATGAAAAGCCAGCATCGGGATGACCCATTAAAATTGAGTTGCGAATGATAAACTGAGTAGACCGGCGCCAGCGGTTTGAATAATTGTGATTAAGTGCTGTTCCAGTAGCATTATTAGGCCCAATTATAGTGAAATTACTTAACTGTGGTTTTGTACGGGGAGTAGCTAAAGTAGAAGCTGCATCATTATCACACTCGATACCATTACCAGCATCGCCAGCATCTACAAAATCAGGCTTGCGGCAGGATACACCAAACTGTATTTTACCGGTATAACCAAAGTCGAAATCAAAATCATCATCCGCTGTAGCAAATGCTACCAGGTTCTTAGCATTTACTGTACCTCCAAAAAATTCATACGCATCATCATTACCAAAAGACACCTGTATATTTTCCAGGATAGTACCAGAACCTACACCGCCACAAGTCAATCCATTAATTTCAGAACCGGGTTCAGCAGCTATACCGGCATATTCGATACGTACATAACGAAGGATTCCACTTTCATCCAATGGGTCTGTGCCACCATACTGACGGCCTACTCCACCTTCAATAGTTGGGGCAGGGTCAAGCGGACGGTTAGTTGGTGCTTTACCCAGCAGGATAATGCCACCCCAATCACCCGGAGTTCTTGCGCCAATGGCTTTGCCGCTGGTAAATACAATAGGCAACGCAGCTGTACCCGAAGCAATCAGCTTGGCTCCTCTTTCAATGATCAGGGCCCCTTTTTCTGTTACATCACTCTGAACCACGCAACCTGCTTCAAAAGTAATGGTAGCACCATTAGTAATATACACATAGCCTTTCAGTATCCATTTGCCTTTGGCATAGAACTTACTGGAAGAAATAACACCGGTAATAATATTACTGGTAGGATCAACAGGGGCTACAGTTGTGCCGCCATCATCAAAATTCACCTTTACACATGAAGTAACACTGAAGAGAATTATCAGCATCAGCGTACCAAAAAAAATCTTTTTCATATCAATTTTTATTTTTATTGTTTTTTAAATTTTATAGTCAGTTGTGGTAATTATTTTTTCCCGATATTAAAATCGTAGGTAAACGCTAAGTTGATAGTGGATCCTGGCTTATAAGAATTGAACAACCTGTCGCTGCCAGTGCTGAAAGCTTTTTTACTGTCCACATTCTCATAGAAATAATAAGCATTGTTCAGCAGGTCGGCCCAGGTAAGTTTTATCTCACCCTTATTCTTCATTACCTTTTTTGCTAATTGAAAATCCACCTGATTCCGGGGTCTTTCGTAGATATCAGGAAAATCCAGGTTGCCCACCAAAGAAAGACGCTGACCTATACGATTGTATAATAAAGAACCGCTCCATCCACCTTGTTTGCTGTTGTATTGCAATCCTACATTGGCGAGATAGGGTGATTGACCCTGGAGTGGCCTGTTAACAGAAGAAGATACACCCCCGGAAGAAGTACTTGCCAAAGTAACTTTTGAATAGCTGTAAGTAAGGTTGGCAAACACACTAAAGTTTTCCAGTGCCTTGTTGATGAAGTCAAGGTTTTTTCTTACTTCAAACTCAGCACCCACTGTGTAAGCCTCATCTACATTACTATACCCGTAGTTTCTTCTGTCGAGTACACTGGAAGGGTCAAGACGCAATTCTATCGGGGCATCAAAATATTTGTAAAACACACCCAATGTAATGGCTTCTCCGCCTTTTGGATAAAATTCGTAGCGAATATCCCCATTAAGAATAGATGTTCTTTTCAGGTCAACATTACCATTTACTCCATAGTTAGCTTCATAATCATAGAATGAGAATGGTGCAATTTCCCTGAACTCTGGTCTTGCTACCGTGCGGCTGGCGGCTACACGAATGCTGTTTTTTGTATTGGGAGATATTGTCAGGTTAAAAGAGGGTAACACATCCCATTTCTCAGTATTTACCACCACTCTTTTTGAGGTTACGTCTTTTGTAGTAAGAAACTGCTGAAAATTTTCTACCCTAACGCCCCATACAAACCTGATTTTTTCTCCAAACTTATTATCAAACATTCCATACATACCGTTCAACGCTGATACGCCGAAATATTTATCCTGGTTATTGGTAAAATCATTTATAACAAATCCATCATTGGCAATATTTGCCGATCCAAAAATCTGGTTGAAAGGAAGGGATGACTTTGAACTATTAAATTGTGTCGGAGAAGCAGGCTGATATTGGAAAATGCGGCTGCGGAAGTCACGGATACGGATTAAAGTTGACCCCCCCGCTTTAAATGTCTGCTTGTTTTTATTCATTGTAAAGGGAATAGTAAGGCTTCCGTTTGCTCCATAACTAAAGTCTTTCAGGTCGCTGAAGAAACGCCGGGTGTCATCATCATTATACTCAAAAGGGTTGTTGGTTCCTTTTGGTCGGTTATAAGCAATGGTGCGAAGGTCTGGTTGTGTTTTCCAGTTGTAAGCAAAGTTTCCGTTCCATCTTAATTTGATACCGCTTTTAGTAAGCTGGTGGTCTCCTTCTAATTGTCCGCTATAGAGTGAACGCTGATTAAGCACCGATGAACGGAAACTGATATCCTGGATACGGTCATTATTAAAACCACCTCTTGTATAATAATTATCTTCCAGCAGTTGATTAAACAGGTTCTTGAAAGAAATCTTGTGTTTACCTTTTACATAAGAAATATTGGCCAATGCCCCCACATTTACGCTATACTTATTCTGGTTATCTGTTAATTCTACTACTGCGTCGCCAGTTTGCTCATACAGTTTTCTTTGCACATCATACTTCAGCATACTGTTACGGTACTGTACCGAAAGAATTGTTCCAAGCACACCACCTTTTTTAAATTTTGTACTCTTCCCCCAGGTAAGGCTGTATGTTTGAGTGGGCAGTGCTTTATTATTTACTTCGCTATACACATCACTGTTCAATAATCTGCTCCAGGCAAGTCTCTGTTGTGTGCTGCCACTGCGGAACTCCTGTTGTGTTTTTGGAAAGCCAGCAGGCAGGCTTCTGGTTTTATCATCAAAGCCCAGCCAATCGTTTCCGTTTCTTTCATTGCTGGTAAAATCTTTGAAAACTGATTGGGTGTTGAAACCAAGGCCGATGCTAACCGTTAATAAATCCCTGGTAGGAACATCCTTAGTATTTATCTGCACCAGACCACCGGCAAACTCACCCGGAAGCTCCGGTGTAGCTGTTTTATTGATAATAATATTATCTACTAACGAAGATGGTATTACATCAAAAGAAAAAGCTTTTTTGTCAGGCTCTGTGCTGGGTAATTGTGCGTTATTAATAACAGCAGAATTATACCGGTCACTTAATCCCCGCACAACAACAAATTTTCCATCCTGGATACTGGCACCACTTACTCTTTTCAATACTTCACCGGTATTTCTATCAGGAGTGCGGCGGATAAAGTCTGCGGCCAATCCACTTGACATAGCTGTATTGTTTCTTTGAAAAGAAAGTAATGCCATGGTATTCTCCTGTTTGCGTGAAGTTGTTTTAAGCGTAACGCCTTCCAATGTGGCTTTATCCTGCAATACGATTTCGAGGTAATTCTCCTGGTTGGCAGTTACATCTACTTCCGAAACTGATTTTGTTTCATAACCTGTATTGGAAAAAGTAAGAGTGTATTTTTTTCCTGCTTCGAGTGTTATGTAGAACTTTCCTTCAATGTCTGCAAGAACTTGCTTGCCAGCACCCTCAATTACAATAGTAGCTCCGGGTAAAGCTTCATTTTTTGCATTCATTACCTTACCGGTAAGTTTAATGGTTTGAGTCTGTGCCTGAATAGAAAAAATGGAAGAAAGAAACAGCACACTTAACAGCAATCGAAGCCTTGAATACATATTCGGTTATTTCCGGCAAAGGTGGCCTTGCGGAGTTACTGGTATGTTACCAGCCTGTTAAGCAATTGTGACGACAATATTACCGGAATGTTAAGCATACATTAGAGCGGAGATTAAAATGTAACAATACCAGTAAAACGCAATTGCAATATATCCTGTGCCGGGCTTTTGAGATAGGCCAGGTCGCTTTGTAGCTTCAGGTTATGCCGGAAGAAGTAGTGCGAATAGCCCAACACATATTCATTTAGCTTTACTAAATAGTTTTTAACCCTGTCATCAGGTTTTGTAAATCCATATCTCGCTGATATCTCATTGTCTTTTGAAACCAGATAGCCTGTTTGAAGCATCAGGCCAGTACCACTATAAACAGCATTTACTTTGGATGGGTTTGTCGGGTTAATGCTGATGCCGTTATCAGAAATCCGGCGGTACAATTCTCCTGTTACTGACCAGCCTTTTTTCTTCAACATAAAATCAGTTCCAAAATAATGAATATCTGCATGTTGGTTATTGAAAAGATATTCGCCCAGTTGCCCGGCCACCCTGCTGGTTTTGTTATTAAAACTGTAAACAAAGCCGAGAGAAAGTTTCAGCTTTTCTTCAAAATACAGGTCAGCTTCTATAAAGTCTCCGTTGTTTTTAAATTCGCCTAGGGGTAATATTTCAGACCGCAGCGAATAACATAAACCGGTTGATTTGTCTGAAATAATGCGGCCTTCGCCAGAAGTAACGGCCAGTGTATTACTTAAAATGGTTTGCTTTCCTACTTTATTGGTATTGGTAATCCAAAATCCTTTATCCCTGTCTAAAGTGAACAGTGCATTGGTATTAGACCTGTCAACAAATTGTAAATTACCTGAAGAAGTTTGCCGTTGCCGATTACCGGGCAGCTTTGTTTGTCCAAAACCAAATCTCCAATGTTTATTCGGAGCATAGAAAAGCATTGCATCGCGGAGAAATAGATTGTTTGCAACACCAGTATTATCTGATGCCACATCTCTTTGTGAAAAGCAAAGTTGAATACGGTAGGAAAATCGTTTGCTAACGGCACTGCCGGCAAAATTCAGCCTTAGGCGGCGAATGGAGAAGTCAACAGAATTGTTATTGTTGTTATTCAGGTCAATTCTTGCCTCTGCCAGGCTTTGAATACGTCCGCCTATACCGAGGGAAAATGAACTGTCTCTGGAAGTAAATGTTATGGGTTTACCAAAGTGTGCATCAAGGTACCCATTGGCAGGATTATACTGACCGCTGACCCCTATTGATGTTAAAAAGAAGAAAAACAGGAAAAAGCGACTTATTAATGCAATCATAAGTTTGTTGTTAAAAACCTGTGCAATATAAAGTCTTTGTTATTGAATTGTTACCCTAACTTTATTTCTATATTAATTAATTATTAATTTTCCGTTCTCTGGCTAAGCCCTTAATCTACCCCGGTAATTTCGTAAACTGTTCCGTTAAAATAGGGACACCATAAAACTAAAACTAATGGCACTACAATCTTTCCTGAAAATCTTCATGCCTAAGAACAGAATCTTTTATGAACTGTTTGAAAAAGTGGCTAACAACGTAGAAATAATGGGGTCTGTCCTGAAGGCTGTGGTAGCAGAACCCGACTTTGATAAAAGGGCCGCCCTGATTACAAAATTAGAAGACCTGGAACATGCCAACGATGAGTTCACCCATAACCTGTTTACGGAACTGGGTCGCAACTTCATCACTCCGTTTGACAGGGAGGATATTCACTATCTCGCCTCTTCCTTAGATGATATTGCCGATTACATATATGCAGCGGGTAAAAAAATAAATTTCTACCGGGTCAATCCAAATGATACTGGTATGCAAAAATTTGCCGAGCTCATTGAGCAAGGAGCTGCGCAGGTAAAAATTGCCGTAGTAGAACTCCGGGATATGAAAAATATGAGAGCCATTACGGAGGCACTGGTAAAAATAAACAGCATTGAAAACCAGGCTGATGATGTGTTCGACTTCAGCATTGAAAAATTATTTGCCTCCGAACCTGATGCCAAAGAAGTAATCAAGAAAAGAGAGATTTACCAGGTAATGGAAATAGTTACTGATAAATGTGAAGATGCAAGTAATGTGATAGAGTCTATCATCATTAAATATGCTTAAATTAATTAGCTAATCAGCCAATGTACTAATATGCTAATGACTACACCTGTAGTAACTATTATTAGCACAATTAACACATCAGCACATTATCACATTTGTTTATGACAACTTTTCTTATTACCATAATAGTACTGGCACTTATTTTTGACTACATCAATGGTTTTCATGATGCAGCAAACTCAATAGCCACCATTGTATCTACCAAAGTACTTACACCTTTTCAGGCGGTTCTTTGGGCAGCATTATTTAATTCTGTCGCCTTTTTTATTTTTAAAGATCATGGGGTGGCTGATACTGTAGCCAAAACAGTAAAGCCTGATTTGGTTGGCGACGGGATGAGTATGCAGGTAGTAATATTTTCAGGATTGATAGCAGCCATCTGTTGGAATTTATTAACCTGGTGGTTTGGTATTCCTTCATCCTCATCGCATACATTGATTGGTGGGTTTGCAGGTGCTGCGGTAGCTGCAGGCGGGTTTGCAGCAGTCAATTCATCCATCATTCTTAAAACTGCCGCATTCATCTTTTTGGCACCCATTGTTGGTATGATAATGGCCTTTCTAATGTCCTTATGGTTTTTGAGCTCTTTTAAAAAGGGGTGGACTTCAAAAATATTTTCCATTGCAGTAATCATATTTGTTATTATTTTTCTCTATTCCAGCCTCCAGGTTGACAGAGCTATTGTTTCCAAAAAAACAGACTACGATAATTATATTTTACAAGTTATTTTCTATTCAAAGAATTTTAAATGGATACTCTTGTCTCTCATTTTACTTATCATGGCCATTTTTGCCCTATATCTCAATAGGCTAAATACACACAAAGCCAATCAATGGTTTAAAAAATTACAGTTGATTTCTTCAGCTGCTTTTAGTATAGGCCATGGTGGTAATGATGCTCAAAAGGTAATGGGTATTATTACAGCGGCATTGATAGCAGGAGGGAGCATTACTGAATTCAGTCAAATGCCCAATTGGGTACCCATTGCCTGTTATGCCGCCATCGGAATAGGAACAATGAGCGGCGGTTGGAAAATTGTAAAGACGATGGGAACAAAAATTACAAAAGTTACTCCCTTTGAAGGTGTTGCCGCAGAAACTGCGGGTGCTGTTACCTTGTTTGTAACAGAGGCCTTGAAAATACCGGTAAGCACTACTCACACTATTACCGGAGCCATTATGGGTGTAGGTGCCACCAAAAGACTTTCTGCTGTACGGTGGGGAGTAACCTTAAGTCTTGTTTGGGCATGGGTACTAACCATTCCGATTAGCGGGTTGCTGGCAGCAGGTGTTTACTTTGTAGTTAAACTTTTTATTTAATCATTTCATACTCATTAAATAAAAAATCCTGACTTTTGTCGGAATTTTTTATGAGTAAAATATTAGTTACAGGCGGCTGCGGCTACATCGGATCTCACACTATCGTTGACCTTATTGAAAATGGCTACGAAGTTATTTCTGTAGATAACAACTCCCGGTCAAACGACAATGTGCTGAAGGGCATTGAGCAAATAACCGGGGAAAAAGTAAAAAACTATAAAGTTGACCTCTGCAACTTCGATGACACATTCGCCATTTTCCAGGAGAATGAAGACATCACCGGCATTATCCATTTTGCCGCATATAAATCAGTAGGTGAATCGGTTAACAAACCGCTGATGTATTTTGAGAATAATCTTACTTCCTTAATCAACCTGCTGAAATGTGTGCAGGAGTTTCAAACACCACATTTTGTTTTTTCCTCTTCCTGTACGGTGTATGGTAACCCGGATGAAATTCCCGTAACGGAAAAAACGGTTCTTAAACCGGCAGAATCGCCGTATGGCTATACTAAACAAATGGGTGAACAAATTGTAAATGAGTTTGCCAAAAGTTCCGGTACGCAAAGTATCCTCCTACGATATTTTAATCCTGCCGGTGCACACCCTTCCATTGCTATTGGAGAAATGCCGGCGGGTAAACCAGAAAATCTAATCCCTGCTATTACACAAACGGCTATCGGCCGCATTGCTAAGTTATCTGTACATGGTAGCGATTACCCGACCAGGGATGGCTCCTGCATCAGGGATTATGTTCATATCTGCGATCTGGCCAATGCTCATACTTTGTCATTAAAATATTTAGAAGGAGAAAAAAGCACCCGGGTCTGTGAAGTCTTCAACCTCGGCAGTGGCAATGGAGTTTCCGTACTGGAAGCTATTCATGCTTTTGAAAAAGTAAGTGGTGTAAAACTGAATTATGAACTCGGCCCCCGTCGTCCTGGTGATGTAGTAGCCGTGTATGCCAATAATGATTTGGCAAAGGAACTGCTTGGGTGGAATCCAAAATTTTCCTTAGAAGAAATGATGGCCACTGCCTGGAAGTGGGAACTGCGGCTTAAAGCGGATGAGACGGTATTTACCAGTCAGCCGGGGGAGCTTAATTAGCAATAATCAATTGGCAATGGACAAAAGGTAAAGCCCTAAACTGCATTTTAGTTTAAAAAATATTTTGTGGCTGCAATTAGCGTAAAACATACTAAAGTTTACAAGCTGGCATTTGATTTAGCAATGGAAATTTTTGAAGTCACTAAAAAATTGCCGAAAGAAGGAACTTATTCTCTTACCGATCAAATCAGAAGATCCTCAAGAAGTGTTTGTATTAATCTTATTGAGGCTTATAGAAAGAAACGTTACCCCGCACATTTTGTATCGAAGGTTACGGATAGCGATATGGAAAACTCGGAAACATCCGGCTGGCTGGATTTTGCGTTGGCCTGTAAGTATATCGAAACTAATCAGCATCTAAATTTCACACTTAAAAATGAAGAAATCGGCAGACTACTAAACCACATGATAAACAACCCTGATAAATATTAACCATTGCCCATTGTCTATTGCCGATTGTCTATTGCCGATTGACCCTTACATTTGCCCCACCTTCCCTCAAGCTACGTCGGGTAAGCCAAAAAATAAATAATTATGCTAAAAGAAATCCAATCAACAGGAAATAAAGATACCCGCAGTGGTTTTGGTGATGGCATTGTGGAAGCAGCAAGAAAAAATTCAAATATTGTTGCATTAACGGCTGACCTGGCAGGTTCACTCAAGTTGAACCAGTTTATGAAAGAATTTCCTGACCGTTTTATTCAGGTTGGAATTGCTGAAGCCAATATGATTGGCATTGCTGCAGGATTAACGATTGGCGGAAAAATTCCTTACACAACCACCTTCGCCAATTTTTCTACCGGCAGGGTCTACGACCAGATTCGTCAGTCCGTTGCTTACAGTGGCAAGAATGTAAAAATTTGTGCTTCACATGCAGGGTTGACATTGGGAGAAGACGGAGCTACTCACCAGATATTAGAAGATATTGGTTTGATGAAAATGATGCCCGGCATGACGGTGATTGTTCCCTGCGACTATTCACAAACAAAAGCAGCTACTGAAGCTATTGCAGATTATAAAGGGCCTGTATATCTCCGTTTTGGCAGACCAGTATGGCCCATCTTTACCAGCGACAGACCTTTCGAGATTGGTAAAGCCCAGCAATTCTCCGAAGGAACTGATGTTTCTATTTTTGCCTGCGGCCATTTGGTATGGAATGCAATACAAGCTGGTGCTATTTTACAGGAAAAAGGAATCAGTGTAGAAGTAATAAACATCCATACCATCAAACCATTGGATGAAGAAGCAGTTTTAAAATCGCTTCGCAAAACAAAATGTGCCGTTACTGCCGAAGAGCACAATGTCATTGGAGGATTGGGTGATGCCATTGCACAGGTTGCTGCAAAAAACTTCCCCATACCGATTGAGTATGTTGGTACAAAAGACACGTTTGGCGAAAGTGGCAAACCAACTGATTTGCTGAAAAAATATGGCCTGGATATACCAGACATCGTTGTGGCCGCTGAAAAAGTGATGGCGAGAAAAAATGCTTAATTTTAGAAAAAGTATTTTATGGCTGTTGATATTAACCAATTACTTTCCCTTCCTCAAAACCAGAGAAGAAAGATAGCTGAAAAACTGTGGGATAGTCTTTCTCCAAGTACTTCCACTGTGAAATTATCAAAAGAAGAAGTAACAATTCTTGAACAACGCTGGGAAACATATATCTCAGGTAAAATAAAATTCTACTCAAGTAAGGAAATGCAAAAAAAGTTTTTGGCAAAAAATAATTGATGGTTTCTCAACAATATATTCTCAAATATTCCGGCGAATAAATAGAAGACCTCTCGGAAATTGCAAAACATTATGAGGAAATAAATGCTTCGTTAAAAACCAAATTAGAGGCGGCTGTTTTAAAAACCCAATTAGACTTGTTGAGAAATCCTTTTGCTTTTTCCAAAGTTAATTTCAAAGATTTTCGGCGCATTCTTCTTAAAAAATTTCCTTATAAAATGATTTACAGGGTTGATGGTGAAAAAATCCATGTATTTGCGGTATTTCATCAGGCCCGTTCGAACCGCTATGTCCGAAACCAGTTGAAGAAATAACCTGGTTTTAGTGATATTCTCCCACAACTTTTTTATTTTTAAGAATTGAAGTTCATTTTAAACAAACCCACTTTCCAGTATTCTAACCGAACCAAAGCCCGACATCAATGTCCCTGACAACAACAAGCGATAGTGAATTGCTGGTACAGTTCCGTAACCCTGTTACGAAAGAAAGAGCTTATACCAGCCTTATAAAAAAATACCAGGAAAAACTCTATTGGCATATCCGCCGCATGGTGGTAGAGCATGAAGATGCAAATGATGTGCTTCAGAACGTCCTGATCAGGGTGTGGAATGGCCTGCAGAATTTCCGGGAGGATAGCCAGCTCTACACATGGCTCTACCGGATTGCAACCAACGAATGCCTGACCTATCTGGAACAGCAGAAAAAAAGGTCGTCCGTCAGCCTGAGCGATGTAGAAAGCGGACTAAGTAATAAGATAAAGGCAGACAAGCATTTTGATTCACAGAAAGTGGAATGGAAATTGCAGTTAGCCATCCAGCAATTGCCTGACAAACAGCGAATTGTATTTGGTTTGCGGTATTATGATGAAATGCCTTACGAACAAATGAGTCGTGTACTGGAAACCAGTGAAGGGGCTTTAAAGGCCAGTTACCATCATGCCGTCAAAAAAGTTGAGGATTATATGCTAAATCATTAAACTTTGACCGTTGGAAACCATCCTATTAACCGTTCTGCCTTGCTGAGGCTTCGCAGAATAAACTAAAAATGACCCGGAAAGACAACATATTGCAAGAACTGAATGAGTTGAACAGCACATTGGCAACCATCACCCCGCAGAACCCCTATACAGTTCCTGTGGGATATTTTGATGGATTGGCTGCCAGGGTTCTCAACCGCATCAAAGCAATGGAAGCCGCCAATGCGGTGGAAGAGTTGGGTTATTTATCTCCTGTGTTAAGTGGTATTTCTAAACAACAGCCTTTTTCTGTTCCGCAAGGATACTTTGAAAGGCTTGCAGAAAAGGCAATGCAATCTATTAGTGAAAGCAGCGACTATCAAACAGCAAATGAAGAAATGGAAACACTTTCTCCTTTGTTGAAAGGTTTGAAAAAAGAAATGCCTTACGCCGTTCCGCAAGGATACTTTGATGGGCTTGCAGATAAAGCTCTGCAGGCTGTTAATCAAAACAACGATTACCAGACAGCTAAAGAAGAATTAGCAACACTTTCTCCGTTGTTAAGTGGTTTGAAAAAAGAAATACCTTACACTGTTCCGCAAGGATACTTTGAATCACTATCTGAAAATATCAGCAAAGAGGAAAGTAAACCGGCAACAAAAGTTATTTCAATTACCAGCCGTAAATGGTTCCGTTATGCAGCGGCGGCTCTAGTTATTGGTATGATAATAACGACCGGCCTTTTATTCTTCGGCGGTGGTGAAAAAGAGCCGGGCGGTAAAGCATTGGCTAAATTTACCCGTGATGTAAAGAAAATGAATGATACACAGAAAGAAAACCTGATAGATTTTATTGATGTCGGCATGAATGGTGATGAGACAGCACAGGTTTCTGTTAACGATAAATCTGATGAGGTAAAAAACCTGTTGCAGGGTATTTCTGATGACGAACTGAAAGATTTCCAGGAACAAACAGAAGATGTTCAGGATGTCTTAATGACAAACTAAGCGAAAATGAAAAAGTGGTTACTAATATTATTTGTATTCTTACTTCCCGGTTTTGCAGCATTGGCGCAGAATGAAGAGCCTGTGAAGGATGCAGGAAAAATCCAGGAAAGAATGAGAGAATATATCCAGAAAAAACTGGGTCTTTCAAGAGGCGAGACAGAACGATTTTCCCCGGTTTTTGTCCGCTACTTCCGTGAGTTTGCACAAACACATAAACAAAACAAAGGAGACCGGCTGGTGATGCAACAAAAAATAATTGAACTCCGCTTACGTTACCGTGGTGAGTTTAGACAAATTATGGATGAACAACGGGCTAACAAGGTTTTCCAGTATGAAGATAATTTCCGCCAGGAAGCAATAAAAATCATAAAAGAAAACAGGGGAGACAGGACACAGCCCCGCAGATCAAGAGCTATTATGTTGCAATAAAAGCAATCCTAACTTAGAGTCGAAAACCAGCTTTTAGCAATAACTGTCTTGGGCGCAAGTTATAAGTTGAAATAATTTCAGTATTGTTAGTATTAACAACTGAAATAAATTGCCGTGTATTGAAGAGATTTTGCATCAACAACTCCCAATCTATTTTTGATTTAACAGGTTTAAGTCGGATATTCAAATCTGCGAAATAATAATTTTCTTCTCTTCCTACGGCACTTAAGTAATAATGGTCTCCAGATAAACGAATACCCCATGGAAGGCTTGGAAAATAATTTAACGAAAACTCCTGGCTGGCTGAATAGATTGGTTTTCTGCCACCCCATCTATCGGTTGCTGTTATATACATATATCCGTTAATATTATATGCCGCAGTTAGTTTGTTATTAATTTTTGTATTGATATTAATACCAGTTGTCACTCTTTTATTAATGAAACGAATTAAAACATCTTGCTGTAGTTGTTGAGCCTTGCTTAGGCTGTAATTAACATTTGCCGAAAAAGAAGTTTTCCAATTTAATACATACTTATTTAGTCTTGAAAAGAAACTTAAAGTCTGGCTTGAATTATCAAATAGTCGTGCAAGTAAAGTTTCAAGAATTCCGTCGAAATTCTGCTCATAAATTATATTTGCGGAATAATCTGAATAGCTAATCCCGGTTGTGAAAAAAATATTTTTCAAGGGGTCTTTAAAATTTATATAACTGCTAACTTCATAATTAGATTGCTCAGGTAGTGAGGAGCGATTATTTGAAAAATTTCGGTATGATTTAAGTAAATATCCATTTGCAACCTGATCAGCTTCCCCAAAATTTCTGTTAGTATATGTAATATTATTACCCAATCCCCATTTAGATGAAAGCTGAAGCGTAATAGAAAGGATGGGATTAACAACAACTCCTCTTCGCCGTGTTAAAGAATTACCGATATTCAAATAATCTATTGAGGTAAAAGCAACTGGTAATCTTCCAGAAATTAGAAAAGAATTACTTTCATAGCCTAAAGCGACTTCCGTATAAATACTCAGTCTATCCCATTTCAAATTATTTAAAAAACTGTCTGCAGCGGTTTTCAAAACCCCTGCTGTTTCTGTGTAAAGCTGAGAGTTAAATATTTTGTGCTGCCAATTTGCCCCAAACTTAACTGAGGTATTGAGTTTTCCTAATCTTCTCCTAATTGAGAAATGATTATCTGTATAAAAAACATTAACGTGTGCTTTTTGCAATGCAGCATCATACGGGTTGTTATTATTCAAAAACTCTTTATATATACCAGGATAAATAAACAGCCGTTGCGGTTGAGTCGAATAACCCAAATAAGAACCCCATTCCAATATATTCCTTTTACGGATTTTAATAACCTTAAAATCATTAAATATGTTATAAAGCCTCATATTCATCTTCTGTTCAGTATTATTGGTATTGCTCAACAAGACCCCTTTATCTTGCTGTAGCCAGCCCTGAAAATGCAGGATATTTTTGAGGTAATATTTTGAAGAATTAGCCATTAAAGTAATGTCTGTTTGAAAAAGGTTAACACCCTTGTAAATATTATTTTGTTCTAAAAAATCAACTGTATCATAAGGCAGAAATATCCGGTTACTAATACTCCCCTTAAATTTTTGGTAATCATTAATATAAGAACTGTTTATTCGCAGTTGGTAAACACTGTCTAATGGAAACAACTGGTTGGATGACACAGTATGTGCATCATTAAACAGGTACCGGTTTTTAATAATCGTTGGCTCACCGGGTTCTATCACTGAAAGCAAATCAGCTTTCATCGCCCCGCTTTGCAGGGCATTAAAGTAATGTGATAAATTATGTGCCGTGAGTTCACGGGCATTATCTGTTCCAGTGTTATTATACTTATAGGTGTTAATGGATTGAGTTTTCTTATTGAAAAGCATTGTCACAAGTTCATTTTCAGCGAGCAACGGAGTAATGCCTGCCCCAAGCCTTACCTGTCCTATAAGCCGAGCTTTAGAATTATTTTTAAGTTTTATGTTTAATGCCGCCCTGTCGCTGAAAAAAACACTGTCAAGAAGCCGGATGGGTTGGTGATTTTCAATCACTTGCACTTTATCCACTGCATCAGCGGGAATATTATTATTGGCAATACTATATCTGTCCTCTAATAAATCGAGGCCCTCTATATAGTACTTGTTTATAGGTTTGCCCTGGTATTTTATTTGCCCAGTGGATGTCACTTCGATACCTGGAAGACGGGCTATAATATCACCAATTACCCGGTCTTGCTGCTGCTTAAATGCTGTTGCATCATAATCTATAGTGTCCTTACGCTGCCAAATGGGTCTACTTACTGCTTTAACCTCTGGAAGCATTATGGCCTGTGGCGATAAGATAAACTGGAATACTAATGGCTTACCTGAAATAAAAAAAATACTCTGATTTCCAAAACCTAATAATGAGGCTTTTAATTCCAAGCTATCCTTATTTGATGTATTATAGTTAATTTCAAAACGTCCATCTTTATTACTAATGGCAAAAGATAGAATTGCTGTTACAGCCTTTTTGTGGAGAGTAACAGTAGCTACAGGGAGTGACTTGCCTTCATTAGTTAGAACAACACCCGTTATAGTGTATGATTGTGCATTACAAAAACTGTAAGAAAAAAAGGTTAGAAAAAGGCATTTTATC
>Ga0163150_10001129_pt1 | contig 46624 bp, 37 predicted proteins | sample OliLakLV19P2IB_FD_148628 | JGI IMG/M metagenome (GOLD analysis project Ga0163150, IMG submission 148628) | Freshwater microbial mat bacterial communities from Lake Vanda, McMurdo Dry Valleys, Antarctica - Oligotrophic Lake LV.19.P2.IB | ecosystem: Environmental > Aquatic > Freshwater > Lake >... | reverse complement strand
CAAAGCCCTGTTGGAAGGCATTCCGCGCCTGCGCCAAATCCAGGATGAGCAGCGTTGCGCACGCCTCGGCAAAACGACCGCCGGGAAGATCACCGGCATGTTGAGCGCGTTGACCAAATTGGAAGCCAGCGCGGCCATCGACCGCGCGGCCATGCAGCACGCGGCCTGAATTGATCGCTATGAACACCACGGCCTCACAATTTCAATTCGGCGACATGATGCTCGTGGCACCTTACGGCGATCACCCGCACCCCGAGAGCGGACTGGTGCAAGTGTTGGACCAAATCGCGGCCAACACCCTCGTCGCCCACTTTGATGGCGCGTCGGCGAAACCCAATTTCCCGGGCTTGCTCGTGGACTTTGATCACTTCAGCTACGACCCAAGCAAGCCTTCCACCGCCGCCGGCTGGATCACCGGGCTGGTCAAAAAGACGGATGGCGTGTGGGCGAACGTGCGCTGGACGAGCGCGGGCGCGCAGGCCGTGGGCGGCGGTGATTACCGTCATTGCTCGCCGGTCTTCTCCCGCCTTGAGCAACTCGGCGGCAACCGGGTAAGGCCCATCCAGCTTGATTCCGTGGGCTTGACCAACAAGCCCAACATCAAAGCCGTGGGCACCATTTCCAACCGGCTGGTGCTGATGAACAGTCAGCGCGCATCGGCCCCGCACCTCCGCAGTGGGCAGAGCGGCGAGCCGTTAACGTTGGAATACATTTGCCGCGCGCAGCGCGACCTGGCGCAAGCGCACGCCAAGCTCTCCAATCGCTCCTTTACGGATGCGTGGAACCATGTCGCGAACCGCTTTACCGTGCTGCGCGCCTTGATGAGTGTTCGGCCCGAGGAAACCCGCCTGTTGCTCAACCGCGCCAGCGATGGACGGCCCGCCATTGGTCCATTGCGCACCCATGACGACGCGGCCACGCAGGAACGCTTCTGGGATGCCGTCGAAAAAGCCGCCGACAGCGTGCGCGACCGTTTCCACTCCTGCCACACTTGGGACGGTTCGGCGGGATCGCAATCTAAGTGGATGGGAGCTGCCGGCTATTACGACGCGCTGAAAAAGCTCCAAGCGCGCTACGGCCAAGGCGCGGATCGTGATCTCATCTGGGAGAAAATGAAGGAGCAATTTCCGAAAGAGTGGGCGGATTTCATTCTGCACCACGCGCACCACCAAGGCATCGTGTGATGAAACTCGCGCCCGCCAAATTTCCTGTCACAGACTTCATGGACCTTGTTCCCCCGGATTGTCTGCCGGGTCACTGTGCCGCTCATGCCGCGCGCCGGCCTATCCCGGCGCGCGAGAGATACTTTCTCCAATACTGAGGCCCCCATGAGGACGCACCGGGGAAAACCTCAGCACCAAACATCTTCCGTAGCCGACAATCTCCCCGGTTTGCCGGCGACGGCCCCGAACCCGCGCCGGGCAACCGGCGCGGGCCTTTCACTCTCGGCGCGCTCTTACTCTCCTGTAGAACTTGAAAGCGTCGAAATCCTACGCCGTATTTGCGTCGCGCTTGACGCCCGTAACGCCTCTGGCCACTCCATGAGGCCAATCTTCCGTACGGTCGCCCGCCGGTGGAGGGGTTCTTTTTATCGCTCGGCCCCTTCTCGGCGCGTGCAAATGTCAGCCGGCAGCCTGAGGCGAATTTGGTATGGCAGATGGTTGCGCGGAGGTCGCACCGCTGAGGCGTTGCATCACAGATACGGATTGTCCGCCCCGAAATTCAAGTTGAGCCGCGACCATCGCTGCCGCGTGAGAAAGGCTTTGCAGACGGCCTGCACACTTTCTGAATTCCGCGCTCTGGTTTTCAACCGGTGCCGAAAGCGCCCTTCGATGGACTCGGTGCGTCGATGCTTCTCCGCCGAGGAATGGCTGGCCTTCTCTAAGGCATTCATGGCCCGCCGACAGGCGCGAGCGGCCGAAGCGCGCTTCGCCGTGTGGCTCAAAGCTGAACGGCGCACCTTCAATCCCGGGGGGCAATCGTGAAACTCCTCACGTGCGCGCTGGCATTTATTTTGTTCGGGGGCAATTCCACCACACTCGTTCCCGAAAGCTCACACCCAATGCCTTATCATTATCAACCGATTCAATTTGTGGTGCGTCGGCCCCTGATCTCGCTGGCCACGGCTGCCGCGTTGGCCAATGAAACGACCGATGATTTACTCGCGCATGTGGAAGACGGTTCAATCCGCTATGCGTTCGACGTGGCCACGCCGAAGGCCAGCCGCCGCGCCGTGCGGGTTTTTGCCGGCAGCCTGGCTAACTATCTCGGCAAGCAGAGTGAGGCCCGCGCGGATGGCGCGCCGGCATTGCTCGCCACAGTCAACGACATCTTCCCGGAACTCGCCGAAACCATCCGCACCTCCACGCTGGCCCAAATCTTCGCCTGCGACCAGGAGCACGCGCTGGAGCTGATTCACACCGGAGCAGTAAGGGCCGTGAACAGTTTCGGTCGAGGGCGTGGCAATTCCGCGCTCGTCACCCGCCGTTCCTGTGTGGAATTCCTGATCAGCCGTCGCGTTACATGAAAACCGAATCACTCTCCCCAAAAGGACGCGCCAGCCGAACCCACAATTTCGCGCCTGCTGCGTCCGCGCGCCGTGGACGGGTGGAAGTGGCGGATTTCCATTTGGGCGCGGATACAAGCCATCCCAACGCCGGTGCAGAGGTGTTTGGAGCCCCTGTTTTAGGAACGCATCACCCGGCGAGAATCGCTTTTGGCGGTTTCGCACTTTTCACCCTCAATCTGAAAGGCGGTCCCCGTGGCTGAAAATTCACTGGAAATCCTCATCAAGATCGCCACCGAAGGCGGACCACAGGCCCAAGCGGTCATCGCGCAGTTGAACAAAGCCGCCGCCGAAGGCAGCAAGGATGCCGCCGCCGCATTGCAAACCATCAGCGCCGCGCAAAAGAAAACTGCGACCGCTGCCGGCGAGTTGTCGAGTGCGGTCAAGGAAGTGGCTTCCGCCACAGCGGGCCAAACCACTGAAGTCAAAAAGGCTGCGGAAACATTCGAGGAAGAAGCCAAGGCCACCGTGAAGTCTGCCGACGCCAAGAAGCACTTGCACGAGGCGGCGCATGGGCTGACGAGACAGTTCCCGGTGCTGGGTCAGGCGGTGCGGCTCCTGGCTAATCCCATTGGCGCGGTCATTGCGCTCCTCGCCCTCCTCGTCACCGCCACGCGCAGTTACTTGGACGAAGTGGCCCAAATGGAAGCGGCCAGCCTCGCCTTCGACACCGCCGCCCAGCGCGTGGGTAACCTCGCCAGCCAGCATCGGATTTTGCGCGCCGAGAATGCGGACTTCGCCACGCGCTATAAGGACGCCGCTGCGGCGATCAATAACGTCTCCACCGCCCTACAGGGCTTGCTCGAAATGACGGCCCTGCAACAACGGCAGGAACAACGGCTAGATGACGAGCAGGCCAAAAAACAACTGGCCACCCTGCGCGCTGATAAAAGTCTCACGCCCGAGCAACGCATCGAGCAAGAATTTCAGATCAACGAAGCCGCGCTCCAACGCCGCAACGCCCGCGAAGTAGTCGCATCGGAAAAGAAAGAAGGGCAGCTTCGCCTCATGGCCCGCGTGGCCGGCGCTGGCGAAGAAAACGCGACTTTCCAGTCGAAGCAGGTGGACGCAGCGCTGCCGGATGCGCGCTTGCGCGCCGCTGTCGATGCCGAGCGTTTGAAACCCATGCAGGAAGGTGGCGCATCGGCCCTCGAAAAACTGCAAAAGGAGCGCGGCATCGTCAACCGCTACGCCGAGGGCAAGCAAGGCTCACTCGATACGCTCTCGCTCGACTGGATGAAAGTCACGGGCAACACCCTGCCCGGCGGCACGAGCATTGAATTCGGCCCGCGCACGCAACAGGAGAACGCGCAAAAGCGTTTGGAAGAACTCGACAGCGCCATCGAAAAACAAGTGGCCGCCAACCTCATCGCCGCCGAAGTGGCCCGCAACTCAGCGCACGCGGCGGACGAACTGGGGAAACGCAAAGCCCATTACGAGGCCGAGATTCTGAAATTTCAGCAGGAAGCCGCCGCGCTGTTGCAGCAGGCCAACCAGGAACGAAAGAAGATCACCCTCACCTCCGCCACCGAGCCGGCCATCCAAGCCGCGCGCGTGGAGTCGGCCACCATTGAGAAGAATTCCAGCGCCGCCGAGGCGCGGCGGCAGACCTTCGACAAGACGCGCAGCTTTCTGAAAGACTTCATGGACGTGGACATCGGTGCCGGCGGCTTCGGTCCTGATTCCAAGTCCCTTCCTCTGCCGGCGGGTGGAAACATCTTTCCGGGCCCACGCGGCGGCACCGGCGCAGTGGACACCGCGCCATTGCGCGACGTGAGCGGCAGCACCGGCGAACTGGCCGAAGCGATCAAGTCGTTCGCGGAACGTTCCGTCTCACTGCACGGTGCCACCGCCAGCAGCCTGAGCCGGCTCGGTGAAGCACTTGGGAACCTTGAAGCGAGATTCAACGACAGCCGCATCGCATGAAGGCACCAGAATCCATCGCGCCAATGGCGAAAACGAGGACAGGCCGCAACGAACGCGTGATCGGCGTGGCGATCCAGGCCACGGGGGAAATGAAGGAACCGGCTGGCGTGCTCGCGAATTGGTGGGGCGCGCTGGCCCTGGAGCGATGCCTGAACAATGCGCTCCGCGCCGAGGCGGTGAAGATAAACCGCAGTGGCACCGCCCACGTTGGCCTCACGCGTGGCGTTTTCATTTTCTTCGTTCAGGAAATTCAGCCCGCCCTGGCGGTCATCATTTCCGAACTGCGCGCCCTCGGCATGGAATCCGTTTCCGTGGTCGGGGTGTTCGACCGCTCGGAAGATTACTGGCGCGCGGCCCACCCGACGCAACCAGCCTTCGATCTGAATGCGCGGATGAATGAAATGATGCCGCTCGGCAATCCCGGCGAAAACACCGTGCCCGAGCCGGCCCCCGAACTACTGCGCATCTTCGCGGTCTTGAAATCAGGCTGCACACCCCCACCCCGATTCTGGCCGCCCGTAAAACCGTCGTGATTGGTACATGAACACCGCCCCAAATTTAACGGCCAGCCAACTCGCGGGGAAGCTTGGCCGCGCGCCGCGCACGATGCGCAAGGCATTGGAGGGCGTGCCGCATTCCACGATGCTCGTGTTGAACGGTGGCGAAGCGAAGGCGTGGACGTGGGCGGCGCTGCCGAAAGCCTTGCGCGAGGAATTCGACAAGGTAGCGCCTGCGAAAAACTTCCGCGACGGCTTGGCGCTGTTTGATGCGCCTGCGCATCTGGACGCCGCCCAGGATGCCAAGCTCGCCGCGTTGCGCTCGCTCTGGGCCGCGACCACGGACGATTACCGCACCAAGGCCGTGAACCTGCAACGCGCGCTCCTGCCGTCACTGCGCGCGTATGACGCCGGCGACCTGGCCGGCGCGGAACTCGAAGCGCGCGGACTGGAGGATTACACACGCCTGCACGGCCGCACGGTTTCGCCGCGCACCTGGCGCTTCGTCTTCCAACGCACCCGCGACCGCGCCCGCACGCCCGCCGATTACGACCGGCCGGAACTTTTTCTCGATGAGAACTGCGCACGCCGGCGTGAGCTGCCCGCCGCCCTCAGCTTCGATTCTTGCTTCGGCCCGTTGCACCTGATGATCGGCGGCTTTCACGACCCGACCACGCCCACGCCCGGCGAGTGCGAAGCCTTGTGGTCGCGCGCCTGCGAAATTTTTCACCCGCGCGCCACGGATCGCCGGTTCAAGCGGGCGTTGCTGGATTTCCTCTGGCATTTCGCGCCGCGCCTCGCGCTCTCGAAAGAAGCGTTGCGCGTGAACCTCGGGCGCAAGCTCGATGCCTGGCAATCTGCCGAGCATCGCGCCACCGCGCTGCGCGACGGCCGGCGCACCAAGGCCGGGGAAAAACTCGCTGCACCTTTCGCGCAAACCGATCTCGACGCCATCATGGCCTTCTCGCTCTTCAACTGTGGCGCGCGCCTCGCGCAAGGCGTGCGCGAACTGCGCGGCCTCGGTGCTGATTCCAAACTGAGCGGCGAGATGCTCGCGTATCTCGGCAGCGAAGCGCAGGCGAGCACCCGCGGTAAATCCTATGTACCGACACGCCTGCGCGACGCCGTGCGCCACGAGCTGGCCATGCTCAAGCCGCATCGCATCGGCCCGCGTGCCGCCGATGGCGAAAGTGCCTGGCTGAAACGTGACTGGACCGCTGTCCCTTCGATGTTCGCGATCACGATGGATGATGTGACGTTGCCGGTTTATTTTTGGACCCGCGACACGTCCGGCAAAGTGATTCTCACGCGCGGTCAATGCCTCGCCGCCGTGGACTGCCGCTCGTGGCGCATCCTCGGTTTCTCCCTGCAACCGGATCGCAATTACAACAGCCATGTCATCCGCACCTTGATCACGCGCGTCTGTTCCGAACGCGGCTTGCCCAAGATTTTCTATTTCGAGCGCGGCATCTGGCAAAGCTCCAAGCTGGTCAAGGGCAACGCTGTGGGCCGCGAGATGCGCGAGGCGGGCGAACCGTTCTCCTGGCCGGAATGCGAGCACGGGCTGACGGAGTTTGGGGTGAAGTTTATCCACGCCATCCGCCCGCGCTCCAAGATCGTCGAACGCGTCTTTGGTGCGGTGCAATCAATCATGGAAGGCGAACCCGGCAACTGCGGCCGCGAAGAACGCAAAGACCGTCCCGAGGATTTAGCCAAGAAGATGTACGCCGTCGAGCATGGCGAAGACCCGGCCAAACACTTCTACAGTTTCGAGCAATGGGAAGAGCGCCTTGGTGAGTTGTTCGGGAAGTACAACGCCGAGCGTCAGTGCGGCGACGTGCTCGATGGACTCAGCCCGGATCAAGCCTTTGAAAAGTGCATGGACAACACCAACCCGCCGGAAAAATTCGGGCCTGATTGCCGCTACCTCCTCGCGCATCAGAAGGTGACGAAGGTGGTCGGCAACAACGGCGTCACGCTCTCCTTTGGCAAAGAGCGCTTCACCTATCGCGATGCCCAAACCGGCGCGCTGCGTGGGCAGACGGTGCTTTGCTGGTTCGACCCCGATGCACCCGAGCATCTGGTGATCACTGATTTGCATCGCAAGAATCCGATCTCGGTGGAACGCGCGGCGGCCGTGCTGCCGTTCGATGATGAGTCCGAACACTTCCGCCATGAAATCGGGAAGGCGCAAGCGCACAGCGGCCACGCCCGCGCCCGCTACCGTGTCTTGCGCACCGGCTTCAAAGAATCATTCCGCCGCGTGGTCCCGGATCGCGCCGCCGCCGAACTCGGCGTGAAGATCGAACAGCAGCGCGCCGAGCGCACCACGGAACAGCGCGCGCAAGAATCTCTGCACCGCAAGGCCGCGCGTCTCTGCGAGGCGCTGGGCCTGCCATTGGGCATGGCCCGCGACGCCACGCCGGAAAGCGTGCGCGGTTTTGAAAACATGCTGGAAGTGCAACGCACCGTCACAGAGGAAACACCATGAGCACTCGACACGCCGACGACCATTCACCGCTGAACCAGGAGCGATACATGAGTTCGCCCGAGTACGCCGAACTGCGCGGCGTCATGGGCAACGCCGTGACGGCCAAGGCATCAATCCTCACGTCGCCGCGCAAGCGCAGCCTGTTGTTTTTCTTGCAAGCCCTCTCTCTGGAGCCAGGCGGCCTGCGCACCGTGGCGGAAAAGATTTTCGAGATGTTCCCGGAGCGCATCGGCACGCCGAGCATGATCGCAGTGGGCCTGCGCGCGGGCATGAAGCTGACAGACGCGCAGGTGCTTGCCGTGCGCAGCGAGAATTGGGAGGAAAAAGACTTTTGCAACATCCTGCTCGACCGAGAGTTCGGGCGTGAGGCAAACGAATTCGTCCGGCTAAACAAGGAGCGAGATGAGCGCATCCGGCAAGCGCCGCATGACGCTGATTACTACCTCGCCGATTGCCGACGTGTGGACTCCCTGTCCGCGTTCCTGATCGATTTGTGCGTCAACCCACGGCTGCTGCTGAGTGAGCCGGGGGGCGAAAAAGAGACGAATCGCGACAAGGAGATCGCGGAATTAGTGGCGCGGCATGACGACTTGCGAAGGCATGACTTCAAGGCAGCGGGCGTCTCGTACTTTCACGACATTTGCGGCGCGCTCTATGAGTTCCAAAAGCGTTCCCAGCAAGCCGCTGCCGACTCGTGTGCCAAGACCACGGTGGCCCGGAAAGTTCACCAGACCCTTGATGCGTGCCTCAAGTCGCGCCGCATGGTGCTGATCGAGGGCGAGAGCGATTCCGGCAAGAGCACGTCCGCCGAGGCGTGGTGCCGAATGCACAAGGGCGAAGCACGCTTTGTGCGTCTGCAAGGCGTCACCAACAAAACCGTTTTCTTCCGCGCCATCGCCCGCGCGCTCGGCGTGGCTTCCACCTACACGCGGACCGCCAAGGAGATGCAGGCGCGCGTGGAAGACGTATTGCAGCGCAGCGGCCTTTGTCTAGTCCTGGATGAGTCGCAATACGCCTTCGCGCAGAGCGAACGAATTTACTCCCGACCCGAACTGGTGGACTGGATTTACACCGCTTGCTGCAACTACGGCGTGCCGGTCGCGCTCATCGCCACGCCGCTGTTCTCCAAGCGACTGCATCAAGCCGAGCGGCAGACCGTGTGGAACAGCGACCAGTTCAAGCGCCGAATCTTTCGTTACGAAGTCCTGCCCGCCAAGCCCACAGCGGCAGACATTGCCCTCGTCGTGCGGCATCACCTGCCCGACGGCGACGAAACCGCGCACAAGTTCCTGGCCGGTTACGCGGCCACCGCGCCGCACCCCTTCACCGCCGTTGCTGACACCTTGGCCGATGCCGCGCTGCTCGCCGAAGAGGCGGGCCGCCCCCGCGTCGTGCTCAAGGATTTGATGGAAGCCGTGAAGACCTTCCGCGCGAGTTCGGAACTGGCGAAGCGCCATGCCTTCAATGCACCAGATCCAAAGGCCGGACGCAAACGCGCTGCACAGCCCGTGCAAGCTGTCTTCAGCGCCGCCGAAGACCCAGCGGAAGCGAACAGCAGGGCAGAAACTTTTACGGAGCGGAGACGCCCCGTTGCAGCACTGGAAGCGTCCACGCCGCGAGAGATCGCGCCGACGCTATCAGAAGCCTAAGCCAGTCGAATCGGAAATTTTTGCGCAGCCCGCCAAATGGGCGCGCAAAAGGTCTGTACAGCAATCTCGGCAAGGTCTCCGAAACTTCCGAACAACTAGTGTAGTGTCTCACAAAAGGGCGAAAAAATGGTGCGCGGTAGAGGTTTCGAACCTCTGACCCCTACCGTGTCAAGGTAATGCTCTACCACTGAGCTAACCGCGCACTGAAAAGCGGAGGCGCATTTCGCCAAAGCGCATCGGCGATAGCAAGCGTAGAAATTTTCTCCGGGCGTCGCACGCGAGCCCAGAGGAGGCGGGCGTTTCCTCCCGCAGCTTTCCCTGTAACGCCCGCCTTCCGACAGCCGTCTGGCCTGACGAATAATCTTCCTGACGGACGCGCACGAAGCGTGTCTCCGGGAACCAACGAAAAAATAAATATGAAGAAAGCATTGGCAGCATTGATCGTGGGCGCGGTTCTCTCGCTCGCAATCTCCGAAGTCCGCGCGGCGGACAAAATCACCGGCACCTGGTCCTGGGCGCAACAAGGCCGCCGCGGCGGGGCGGAACCGGCGGCGGACGCGCCGGTTCGCAAGACGACGCTCAAACTCAAGGCCGACGGCGAGAAGCTCACCGGCACCATCGCGCAGCCGATGGGTGGACGCGGCGGTGGCGGTGGCGCAGCTCCGGCCCCTGTGGAAATCTCGGACGGCAAGGTCAAGGGCGACGAAATCTCCTTCAGCGTGAAGCGCGAGCGCAACGGCAACCAGTTCGTGACGAAGTACACGGGCAAGGTCGAAGGCGAAAAAATCACCGGCAAGATCGAGATCCCCAACCCTAACGGCGATCCGCGGTCGGTCGATTGGACGGCCACGCGCGAAGCGACGGAGAAAGCGCCCGAGAAGAAATAACGAATCGAATTCCCACGAACGCCCGCCGGATAAAACCGGCGGGCGTTTTGCTGGAGTCCAAGCTTCAGCTTGTCCGACGGGAAAGGAGCGCGACCGCCGAGTCCGCGCGATCCAGATTCACTCCGGCGTGAAAATTTCAACGCGGGGCTGAACACGCGACTCAGCGGTCCGCTCTCCTTTCCCCTCAAAGATTTTTCTCCGCGCCGCGCCGCGCTCCTGCTTACTCTCCGCGCCCTGTGAAGAAACAATCCATTGTCACTCTCGATCTGGAAGGCGTGCTGGTGCCGGAAATCTGGATCGCGTTCGCGGAGAAGACCGGCATTGAGAAGCTGCGCCTCACGACACGCGACATTCCTGACTACGACGTGTTGATGCGCGGGCGACTCGCCATCCTCGACGAACACAAGCTGAAGCTGGGCGACATCCAGGAAGTCATCGGCACGCTGCGCCCGCTTGATGGTGCGAAGGAATTTCTCGATGAACTGCGCAGTCTCACGCAGGTGCTCATCCTCTCGGACACGTTCGAGGAATTTGCCAAGCCGCTCATGCGCCAGCTCAACTGGCCGGCGATTCTCTGTCACTGCCTCGAAGTGGACGCGACCGGACGCATCGTGAACTACAAAATCCGCACGCCGGACCAGAAGCGGAAGACCGTGACCGCGCTCAAGGAGCTGAACTACAACGTGATTTCCGGCGGCGACTCCTTCAACGACACCGCGATGCTCGCCGAGGCGCACACGGGTTTCCTGTTTCACGCGCCGGAGAACATCAAGAAACAGTTCCCGCAATTCCCCGCGCTCGACCGCTACGACGATCTGCTCGCGCGGATCAAAGCGGTGTTGTAGTGGGGCAGCCGTCCCGGCTGCCACTCGTCCACTGGCCGTCCCGGCTGGTGTTGATCCGACAGCCGGGACGGCCACCGGACTGAGGCAGGCGAGACGCCTGCCCCACTACCCTCACTTCAGCAAAAACTCCCGGTAAAACTGAATCGTGGCGAGGAACTGATAATCCGCGTTGCGCTTCTTCGCGAAGCCGTGTCCTTCGTCCTTCGCCATCAGGTACCAGACCGTGCCGCCGTTCTCGCGGATGGCCTTCACCATCTGCTCCGCTTCCGTCACCGGCACGCGCGGATCGTTTTTGCCCTGCACCACGAAGAGCGGCTTGGTGATCTTCTTCACGTTGGTCGTCGGTGAAATCTTTTCCAGGAACTCCGCCATCTTCGGATCGCGCTCGTCGCCGTATTCCACCCGGCGCAGATCGCGGCGGTAGTCCTGCGTGTTCTTCAGGAAGGTCAGGAAGTTCGAGATGCCCACCACGTCAATGCCGCAGCGCAACGAATCCGCGTAATGCGCCATGCACGCCAGCGCCATGTAGCCGCCGTAGCTCCCGCCCGTGACCGCGATGCGCGCGCCGTCGAGCGCCGCGTCGCGCTTGATGAAGTCCAGCACCGCCGCGATGTCCTTCACCGAGTCCTCGCGTTTGAAACCATTGTCGAGCGTCACGAAAGTTTTCCCATAACCCACCGAGCCGCGCACGTTCGGGAAAATCACCGCCACGCCCAGTTCGTTCAGGAAGTAATTGTTGCGCGCCTGGAAGATGGGCCGCGACTGCCCCTCCGGCCCGCCGTGGATGTTCACGATCACCGGACGTTTGCCGGGAAATTTCTTCGGGTCGGGCCGATAGACGAACGCGGAGATTTGCAATCCATCGAAGCTCTTCAGCTTCACCAGTTCTGGCTCCACAAATTGCTGCGCATCCAGCCCGCCCGTTTCGCTCTCCGTCCAACGCTCGACGTTGCCAGTCTTCACATCCACCGAGTAGGCATCGTTCGGCGATTTGGCGGAGACGAAGTTGAAGCCGAGGTCGCGCCCGTTCTCGTGCCATTCAAGTCCCGAGGGAATGCCCAGCGGCAGCTTCGGCGCTTTCAATTCCTTGCCGGACTTCGCGTTCATCAAGTGCAGCACACCTACGCCGTCTTCATTCAAGATGTAGGCGATGGTTTTCCCATCGGGCGACAGTTCGAACTCGTCCACGTCCCACGTCGCCTTCGCGGTCAGCACGCGGAGAACCTTGCCGTTGAAATCCATTTCCACGAGGCGCTGGAACTCGGCCTCCTTGTCCGTCGTGGCCAGAATGGTTTTGCCACTGCCGGAGAAACGCGCGGTTCCGTACGCGACACCCCTCTCGCCCTTCGGTGTAATGGGCGCGACGGCTCCGCTGCGAATATCGAGGATGTGCAAGCGGCTCTCATTCACCGAGACGTATTCACCGAGCAACAACGTCTCTCCATCGTGCGACCAATCCTCCACGCTCCACCCGCCACCGCTTACTTCATGCAACAACTTCGCGCTGTCTGGCTTCAACGGATCGATCAACCAAACATCGTTGTCCTTGCCCGTGCGTTTCGTGGAGGTGTAGGCCAGTTGCTTCCCGCTGCGCGACCAGCGCGCGCCGGTGTTGCGCGACTTGCCATCGGTGAGCAGCGTGATGCGTCCGTCCGCCACGTCGTAGCGATAGAGTTGGTAGAATTCGCCGCCGCCCGTGTCCTGCGAGAACACGATGCACGCGCCCGTCTTCGGCTGGAAACGCCCTCCGCCTACCGGCTCCGGGAGAAAGGTCAGTTGCTTGCGCGCCGCGCCCGGCGACTTCACGAGATGCAACTGCATCGAATCCGCGAAGCGCGTGGTGATGAGCAACTCGCGCCGCTCGGGGTGCCATGAGTTGAATCCCGCCGCGCGGAACTCCATGTAGCGGCCCGCGTCCGCGCGCAGTTCCGCCGGGAACGCCGGCACGCCTTCCGCCACCAGATTGTCCGGCACCTGGGCCAAAAGATTCGTCATCATCAAAGTCGCCGCGAGCAAAGGAGCCGTTGCTTTCATGGGGCGGATTGAATCACGAGGGACTTTCCCGATGCACGCGAATCTTCAACGTGCTGCCGGTTTGTAACCGGCAGGTGATTGCGTCCCGAAGGGACAAGCGGAAATTAGCCAGCTACGAAGTGGCTGGTGTCGTGGAAGAAAATGAACTCCGTCCTGAAGGGACGGCGGAGGCGTTTGAATGGCCGTGAGGACCGGAAATTCCATCGTCCTTTCAGGACGAATGAATTGTGCATCGTATTCCAGACACTCCGTGTCTGGCTAATTTCCGGCGTCGCTCCGCGACAAATCCCCGCCCCGTCCCGCCCCGTCCCGCCAGGGTTACGGCGTTCGATCCGCACTCCGCTCCATCTCCGCCTGCTTATCACCACAAATACTTCTCATCGAATTCAACGTGATGCTTCTGAAGAAACGCCACGTATTCCTCCTGAAATGTTTTCGTCCGATGATGCTCGGCTTGCTTCGCGATGTATTCCCTCACCGCGTCACAATTGGAGACGCTCACGGTGAACGCGCCATAGCCCGGCTGCCACGCGAAGTTTTTCACGCCAATGGTTTCGTGAACCCAGCGCGAAGAGGTTTGCTTGATGTCCTGCACGAACGCCGCCAGCGCATGAGTCGCCCGCAACCCCACCAGCAGATGAACATGGTCAGCCGTGCCACCGATGGCTTCGGGAATTCCGTCCGCCGCCCGGACCAATCCGCCGAGATATTCGTGCAATCGCGCCCGCCACTCGTCCACGAGGAACGGATGCCGGTCCTTCGTGGAGAACACGATGTGGAAGTGCAGGCTTAAATGCGTGGAGGGCATAAGTTTTTGTGTTCGGTGCGTTGTTCAAGGCGCGTTTATGGTTTCCGATTCATGCCAGATTCCCAGTCGCGAAGCGACACCGGAAATTAGCCAGACACGAAGTGTCTGGAACGCGCCGCACGATGGCATTCGTCCTGAAAGGACGATGGAAATGTTGGTCTTTAACCGGAAGATTCCACCGTCCCTTCGGGACAGATTTCCAATGAACGCAACCAGACACTTCGTGTCTGGCTAATTTCCGGTTGTCCCCTTGGGACGAGGTCAGGCGACTGGCGTCGCCTGCTTCACCGCTTCCACGCAGCGACCGCAGATGGTCGGGTGTGCGGCATCGCTCCCCACGTCGTTCTCGAAGTGCCAGCAGCGTTCGCATTTGGTGCCGTCGGCTTTGGCGATCTCGGCGCGCAGGTCGGGTGCGTCGGGGCCGAATTGAAGCTGCGAGACGTTCAGCAGTTCGCGGAAAACGTCGGCGTGGCGGCGCGCGGACGCAAGTTGATCGGCCGCTCCGCTCAAGGTGACTTTGGCTTCGAGCGACTTGCCGATGAGTTTCGACTGACGCGCCTTCTCCAGTTCCGGCAGCACGCGCACACGCAGGTCGAACAGTTCCTTCCAGTCCTTTTCGTCCTCGGCGGAAAGCATCACGCGTGACGCCACGAATTCTTCCACATGCACCGAGTCGCCCATGCCGGGCACGAACTCCCACGCCTCATCCGCCGTGAAGACGATGATCGGCGCGAGCAGGCGCGAGAGTCCGGTGACGAGATGGCAGAGCGCCGTCTGCGTCGAGCGGCGGCGCGGGGAATTCGCCGCGTCGGTGTAGAGCCGGTCCTTCACGAGGTCGTGATACTGCGACGACAATTCCACGGCCACGAACTGGCTCACGCGCTGATAGACGACGTGGAATTCGTATTTGTCGTAGGCCGCGAGCACGTCACGTTCGAGCTTGGCGAACTCGTTCAAGATCCAGCGGTCGAGTCCGGTCAGGTCTTTGTCCGCGACGGCGTGGTGCGACGGGTGGAAGTCGTAAAGATTCGAGAGTTGGTAGCGCAGCGCGTTGCGGATGCCACGGTAGGTCTCCGAAACTTTCTTCAGCCGCTCTTCGCTGACCACGATGTCGTTGCGATAATCCTGCGAGGCAACCCAGAGGCGAATCACGTCCACGCCGTAGTCCGCAATGTATTGCTCGGCGGTCTGCGGCTTGAGGTAAGCGCCCGTGCCCTGCTTGCTCTTGGAAATTTTCTCGCGGTCTTCATCCACCATGAAGCCGTGGGTGAGCACGGTTTTGTAAGGAGCCACGCCATTGCCTGCGAGCGAGAGCAACAGAGAGGACTGGAACCAACCGCGATGTTGGTCGGAGCCTTCGAGGTAAAGGTCGGCCTGCCAAACTTCGTCTCCCAATTTACCTTCGTGTTGAAGTTCCTTGCGCTGTCTCAACACAGCGCGCGATGACGAGCCGGAATCAATCCACACGTCGAGCGTGTCCTGCGACTTGGCCGCGGCCTCCGCGCCGCTCCAGTTCTTCGGCTTCACCAACGCCCACAGTTCAGCAGCAGATTTCTCGAACCACACGTTCGAGCCGTGCTGCTCGATGAGCGCGGCAACGGAGCGCACGATGTCGGCGTTGAGGATGGGTTCACCCTTGGCGTCGTAGAACGCGGGAATCGGCACGCCCCAGGTGCGCTGGCGCGAGATGCACCAGTCGGGGCGCGTTTGCACAGCACTCTTAATGCGATTCACGCCCCAGTCGGGAATCCAGTTCACGCGGTCGATCTCGGCGAGGGCTTGCTCCCTGAATGTCTTGGAGTGCGGTGACTTGTCACCGCCTTTTTCCGGCGCGACTTGTCGCGCCGGTTCTGACGACAAGTCGTCAGAACGGGAAGGCGGTGACAAGTCACCGCACTCCAAGTCGATCTTGATGAACCACTGATCCATCGCGCGGAAAATGACCGGCGTCTTGCTGCGCCAGCAGAACGGGTAGCTGTGCTTGTAATCTTCGGCGTGAACGAGCTTGTCGCCCGCGCGCAGGATGGCCAGCACCGCTTCGTTCGCTTCGCTCTTGCCGTCGCCTTTTTCGAGAATGGATTTGCCGATCAACTCCGCGCCGAATTGTTGCTCCAGCGGCAGGTCGGTGTTCGTCGCCAGTTTGCCGTCGTCATCCACGGGCGAATAAATCGGCAGGCCGAACTGGCGACCGAGATTGTAGTCGTCGAGACCGTGGCCGGGTGCGATGTGGACAAAGCCCGTGCCCGTGTCGTTGGTCACGAAATGATCGCCCGCGTGCAGCTTGCCGGTGCGATTCACGAACGGATGTTGATACTCCAGACCGGCGAGTTGCGTGCCTTCGAGTGAGCGGATGATCTGGTAGCCATCCCACTTGCATTTCTCCGACACCGCGCCGAGCAGCATGGTCGAGACGATGTAGGTCTCGCCGTTGGCCATCACTTGCGAGTAGCTGAAGGTGGAGTTGTAAGCCACGGCGAGGTTCGCGGGCAGCGTCCACGGCGTGGTCGTCCAGATGATGATGAACGTGCCGGGCTGCCCGACGACGGGGAACTTCACGAACACGCTGGTGCTGGTGTGGTCGTGGTATTCCACCTCGGCCTCGGCCAGCGCGGTGCGGCAAGGGATGCTCCAATAGACCGGCTTCTTGCCGCGATAGACGAAGCCCTTCTCCACAATGTCCGCGAAGAGGCGCAACTCATCGGCCTCGTATTCCTTTTTCAACGTGAGATACGGATGCTCCCAATCGCCGAGCACGCCGAGGCGTTTGAACTGCGTGCGCTGGAGATCAATGTATTTGCGCGCGTAGGCATCGCAGGCGGAGCGGATGGTGACGGGGTCGAACGTGCCCGTGCCAGTGCCCCCGGCGTCCCGCCGGGTTGGGGCGTCCGAAGTAGGAGTGCCGCTCGTATGTTCCGGCGCGGAACCCGGCGGGACGCCAGGGGAACTGGCGGCACGCTTCCTCATCTCCTGCGAAACCTTGAACTCAATCGGCAGCCCGTGACAGTCCCACCCTGGGATGTAGGGCGCGCTGAACCCACGCAGCGTCTTGTACTTGATGATGATGTCCTTGAGGATCTTGTTCAGCGCGGTGCCGATGTGGACATCGCCATTGGCGAAGGGCGGGCCGTCGTGCAGCACGAACTTCGGCGCGGCGGCGCGCGCCTCCTGAATGCGGGCGTAAAGGTTTTCCTTCTCCCACTTGGCGAGACGTTGTGGTTCGCGCGCGACGAGATCGGCCTTCATCGCGAAGTCCGTGCGCGGCAAGTTTAATGTGTTTTTGTAGTCCATCCGCTTTTCCAAAGAGCGCGCACGGTAACGATGCGCGGGGAAAATCCAAATCAGAAAAACCGGCGGAGGAACTTTGCTTCAATCGAGCTGTGCGATCAGCTTGCAGATTGGCCTCGGGAAAAGCGGCGCTAAAGCGACCGCACTCCAAACGCTGGCGCGCAGCATCAGACGCCTTGTGCCGCGCGGAGCGTTTGGAGTGCGGTCGCTTTAGCGCCGCTTTTGGGCTGCCATCCACCACACGTTTCCCTATCGTCCGCACCGTGAATCCATCAGACCAGCCGCCGTCTGGAAACCATCAGCCGGATCGTCCCGGCACTTTCTCTCTGCCTTCCATTCCCACTGTCGATTTGTCCAAACAGCTTCCACCAAAAGATTGGCCCCACGCGCCGGTGCATCGGCTCGCGGACCACGCCGTGTATTTCGTCACCGCCGGCACGCTGCACAAGCACCACTACTTCGACACGCCGCCGAAGCGCGATCTGCTGGAGCGGATGCTGTTGAGCTACGCGAAGGAGTTTGGCTGGCAACTCGAGGCGTGGGCGGTGCTGGCGAATCACTATCACTTCGTCGCGCGCGGGAACCCGGCGTCCACGAATCTCGGCGAGATGCTGCATGATTTGCACGGCGCGAGTTCGCGCGAGTTGAACAAGCTCGACGACGTGCGCGACCGGACCGTGTGGTTCAACTTCCGCGACACGAAGCTGACGTATCAGCACAGCTATTTGGCGCGGCTGAACTACGTGCATCAGAACGCGGTGAAGCATGGGCTGGTGCGCGTGGCCGGCCAGTATCCGTGGTGTTCGGCGGCGTGGTTCGAGCGCACGGCGTCAGCCGCGCAGGTGAAGGCGATCTACACGTTCAAATGGGACAAGGTGAAAGTGGAGGATGACTACTGACGGGGGAATGGTGGTGATGCGTGGGGCGTGGGTTGGCCGTGAGAAAAGCGGCGCTAAAGCGACCGCACTCCAAACGCTGTCGCGCAGCACTGAGCGCCTCGACAGACGCGGAGCGTTTGGAGTGCGGTCGCTTTAGCGCCGCTTTCGGGACGGCGTGCCGCGTCAGACCCGCCTGATTTTTCGCGCCCGGCAAAAGCCGCTTGACCGGAGGGGGGGGGTACCGCGTAAGAATCCTCCACTTGCACGCATGATAGGATTCGCTCACTCCAGCACTGCGCCCGCCCGGACGGAACCTCCTCCGCCCGTCGGCTGCTTCCCGCTGGCCGAGCGTGTCAACTGCGCGCCCTCACACCCTTGCGGTTCGCCAACCAAACCAAACCCATGACTCCCATGAAAAAACTGCTCCAAGCCCGCTGGCTGCTCGCCACCCTCGCCGGAGCGATCCTCGCCACGCTCGCCTCCGCCCAACCGGCGGTGGAGTGGAGCGGAGGGCAGTTAGACCTTTTTATTGGGCCACGAACTGTTGGCATTCAATTCAAAGTCACCCCGGCATCTGACATCGAGGTGCGTGCCCTGGGTGCCTATGACGCGGGCGGAGACGGTTTGGCTGTGGCCCATGACGTGGCCATCTGGCCGGTGAGCGGAGGCAGTCCGCTGGTCACCGCCACCGTTCCGGTCGGAACAGCAGCCTTCCTGGAAGGTCATTTCCGCTACGTGAACATCACGCCGGTTCGTCTCTTCAAAGGGACGGAGTATGTGATTGCCGGTGCCGATTTTGGTGGATCAGCGGTCCCCCGGGACGCGTGGGCACTCAATATTACCGGTTTCACGAACAGTCCGTTTGTCACGCTGGTGACGAATCGTTTTTTCACTGGCGCGGGCTTGAATTTCCCAACGAGTAGCGTCCCTTCGAGTTCTTTTACGAATGGCGCATACGGTGCCAACTTCACCCTCCATCCCGTGCCGACGATTCCGACGAGCACAGTGCGGGTCTCGCAAGTAGAGGTGTGCTGGAGATCCGACACCAACGTGCAATACCGGGTGGAATACAAATCGGCGCTCACGACCAACGAGTGGGCGACGCTGGTGGGGCCGCTGCCCGGCACCGGCACGAACAACTGCGTGACCGACCCGGTCGCACCCGGCACCCCTCAACGCTTCTACCGCGTGCTGGCCCTGCCTTGAGCCGCCTGTCGCCCGTGGCTTCCCCAAAGCGGCGCTAAAGCGACCGCACTCCAAACGCTGTCGCGCAGCACTGAGCGCCTCGACATACGCGGAGCGTTTGGAGTGCGGTCGCTTCAGCGCCGCTTTCGGACGCACCGACAAGCCGACGAAGCAAACTTGCCAGACTGATCACTGACTCACCGATTACTCTTTCACTTTTCCGACCTCATCAATCCACTCGCCCGCCGGCAGCGCGTAAGGTCGAAACGTCTCCAGATAGCCTTCCTGCTCGTTGTAGAAGAGCGCGCGGTGCAGGCCGAGGGCGCTGGCTTTCGGGTCGTCGCAGAGGCTGGCGGAGTCGTTGGTGCTCATCTGGAAGAGCACGCGCATTTCAAACTCGCTCAACATCTTGCGCCCGAGGAAGCGGTTCACGTTGTTGTAGGTGTCCACGGTCGCGAAGAGGTGGATGCCGTGGCCTGGGCCTTCGCTGATGAGTTTCTGCAACTGCGCGGCGGGGTTCGGGCCGCTGTCGCCGCTGGAGAATCCGAAGTCGTCGTCCTGCTTGAGCTTCTTGAAATTTTGCAGGCCGTGGATGAACACGAACGTCGTAGGCGCGGGTGCGTGTTCGTCCTCGGTGCGCTTCTGCAAGTCGGCGGCGAGGGCGTTGAGCGTGTCGGCGAGTTCGCCGCCGCGCGCGAGCGTGACGTCGTGCGGCAGCGCCTTGACCACGCGTTCGAGGAAGGCGCGCTCGGGCGACTCGGGCGCGGTGCTTTCGAGGAGAACAAACTTCACCGTGCCGCGCGGGAACTGCGTCGCCAGCGCCAGCAGCGAAAGCGAGAGCAGCGCGAGCACCGGTTCATCGCGCTGGCCGACCATGAGCAGGTTGTTGCCGCTGCGTTTCTGGAACACGGCTTCGGTCGGGCCTTTGATCGAGTTCGGCGCGCCGAGCCAGACGCGTGCGAGCGCGGCGGGCTGGGTCGCGGGCGTGTCGAGCAGCGTCTTCAACAAGTGATTCTCGCGCGCGTCCGCCGGAGCGTTGCCCTCGAACACAATCGGGCCGAGATATTTGCCGGTGAACTTCTGGTTCGCCATTTCGCGCACCACTTCGAGCCGCTCGTCGCGCACCACGTCATCAATCCACACGGCCTGGAACGGACTGTTGCCTTCGCTCATGCCGGCCTGGTCGTTGTAGATGCCCTCGCCGGGACGCGAGAGCAGGCGCGGCGCGGGATTGTTCTCGTCCATGATGAGATACGCGTCGGCCTCGTTGCACTGGAGCGCGATGCGGATGACCATCTGGCCAATCGTGGTGCGCGCCAGCGTGTACGCGCCGCCGAGCGTCTGCGAGCCGAGGATGCAGTGAATGCCGAAGGCGCGGCCCTGGCGCACGATGCGATCGAGAAGAAGATTCGCGGCCTGCGAGATGCGGTCGTCCTCGACGAAAAATTCCTGGAACTCGTCAATGAGTAGCAACGTGCGCGGCATCGGTTCGGTGCCACCAGCGCGTTTGTAGCCAGCGACGTCTTGCACGCTGAGTTTGCGGAAGAGTTCGCCGCGACGCTTCAATTCCTCGTCGAGCTTTTGCAACACGCTCAAGCCAAACTCGCGGTCGCTCTCGATGGCCACGACTTTGGCGTGCGGCAGGCGCGCATTGGCGTAGCTCTTGAACTCGACGCCCTTCTTGAAGTCCACGAGATAAAACTCCACCTGCTCCGGGCTGCACCAGAGCGCGAGGTTCGTGATGATGATGTGCAGGAGCGTGGACTTACCGGAACCGGTCTTGCCCGCGATGAGCGCGTGCTGGCGCGTGCCTTTGCCGATGGCGAGATACTGGAGCTTCGTCGCGCCGCTGCGCCCGATGGGCACGCGCAATTCGTCCGTCGTCTCCTCGCTCCAGAGGTCGCCGTCAGTCGGTGCGATTTGCGCGAATGGAACTTCGACGCGGTTCGCGCCGCGGTTCGCCTCGCCGACCTTGTGCAGAAATTCCGTGGCGAACTCCGCGCTCGGCGGCGCATCCAGCAACACGCGCGCGCCGGGCAGGAACGGATTGGAGAGCGTGAATTGTTCGCCGGTCGAAGTGATGCACACGCTGCTCTTGCGCAATTCCTCGGGGAAGAAATCCGCCGGTGCCGTGTGCCGGTGATCCCAGTGGATGAGCGTGAATACGCCGCAGCGCGCCCCGCTGGCCGCGATGTGCAGGAGCCGCCGCGCCGCCGTCTCGGTGAAGTTCGCCGGGAAGTCCGCGATGACGACGACGTGATATTTCTCCGCGATATTGCCGGCTTGGAGATTGTATTCCGCAATGGTCTCGTACTCGTTGCGGAGATACATCTGGATGACCTTCTCCATGTGCTCGTTCAAGTCGGCGAGCCGCTGCTCGATCTGGCTGGCCTGCGTGAGGATGCGGCTGTTGATGATGTTGTCGTCGTAATCCGCCAGGTGCATCACGCCCGCGAAATTCTGCCCGAGCTTCACGGGATCGATGACGGTGAAACTCAGCTTGCCTGCCGGTGCCGTGGCGATGAGGCGGAACATGATGTTGTTCAACGCGTTCATCACGGGTTCGTTGCCGGACTTGGTCGTCTCAAAAAGAATCGAGCCTTGCTGCGGGAAGGTGAGCAGCAGCGGGAGGGAAACGGTGGACGGGAAGGCGAGGCGCGGATCGTGAGGCGCGGCTTCGGCGATTTTTTTCACGTCCACTTCCAGATGGGCGAAGGGGGCGAGGTTCTTGAACGCGGTCGGTGGTTTCCAGTTCGCCCACGGTAGTGGGGCAGCCGTCCCGGCTGCCGCCAGTCCATTGGGCGTCCCGCCTGATGGTTCGACAGGCGGGACGCCCGTCGGACTAATGGCAGCCGGGACGGCCGCCCCACTAGCACTGCCGAATTCCCACGCCGGGAACTCGCGCTCAGCGCTGGCATTCGCGGCGTTGATGGCGTCGAAGAGCGGCTGCGTCTGCTGCTTCCAATCTGCTTCGAGCTTCTGCCAGTGCGCCGCGAAGTCGGCGTTGAACTTCGCGACCTTGGAATGATGCATCTCGGTGAACTGCGTTTTGCGCGCATCAGCCTCGGCGCGGATCTGGTTCACGGTGCCGGTGTGTTCACCCTCGATGCGCGCGCTGCGAACCTTGTGTTGGGTTTCGTTCCGGGCGACGGCATGACGCCACTTCTCGTCGATTTTTGCTGGCCACAATTCACGCGCCTTCTCCGCTTGATCGACGGCGGAATTCCAATTCTGGCCGAACATTTCCTTGCTGGTCCGCGCTTCGCCTTCGATGCGTTCGACTTCACCGGCGTGGCGGGCCTGGGATTTTTTCAATGCCGCGTCGTGCATCCGGCGCGCGGTTTCCAATTCGCCCGCCACAAGCGCAGCGAGAGTTGCGGCCTGGCTGCGGCCCATGAAGTAGAGCGCGAGCAGCAACACAATGAGCGCACCCGCGCCGCCGCCGAGGTGCGGCAGGCCAATCTCAGGATGGCCCACGCGCGGCATCACCGGCACCAACCCGCCGCCGATGACGAGCACGAATCCAATCCACAGCCACAGCGGCAGCGCGCGAAAAAGTTTGGGCAGGAACAGCTTTTGAAACTTGGTGAGGTTCTCGCTCGCGACGGTATGCAACTGGCCGAGCTGTTCGAGCAGCCCCTGTTCGTCTGCTGACAAATCCGGCTCGCGAAAATTTTCCGGCTTGGTCAGCCACGCGCGGAATTTTCCATAGCCGCGAAACGCGCCGTCCGCCGACTGCTCCAGCGCGACAAACTGCGCGCGTGTGTCGGTGATCTGCTGGTGGAATGCGCCGAGCGTGCCATCGTTTTGCGCGAGCGCGTTCTTGCGGTAGCGCTCGGTGTCGAGCAGGCCCTTCTGGCTTTTGTGCTTCCACTGGCCCTCCTCGTCATCAATGCGTTTGGCGGAGAGCTTGTGGCTGGTTTTCTTCGCCGCGGCGATGCGCTCGGCGCGGTCTTTGAAGCGCGATTCCACGCCGGACTTCGCGGATTGATACGTCGCTTGCGCCGCGCTGAGGTCGGCGGCGAGCCGCGTTTCGTGCGTCTCGCTCTCGTCCTTGAACTGCTTGTCCGTGGCGGAAATTTTCGCGCGGAAATCCTTGTTCAACTTCTCCTCGGCGACGGCGAAGTCGCTCACGACGCCTTTGAGCGATTCGAGAAGTTTGCGGGTCTGGGTGACGGTCAGGTGGCTGCTCATGTTGATTGAAAACCAGCGAAGAAAAAAGGACTCCAATTCCGCGCGGCGACAGAACAAACACCGCAGCCCCGAAGGGGCGTCATTCGACAGCCCAGGGCAAAGCCCTGGGAAAGAAACCAATGACGGGACAAGCCCTGAAAGGGCGGCACAAAGATTCCCGGTTCAACTTTGGTTAGTGACGCCCCTTCAGGGCTTGGACCCAAGTGGACACGCCACCCAGGGCTATGCCCTGGGCTGTCGAATGACGGCCCTTCAGGCCTGAGTTTCGCGGCACTACTCACAATCACTCCTGATGCGGTTGAGAAGTTTGTCGAGGTCATCGAAGACAGGAGCGGCGCGCTCCATGGCGGCGAGCAGTTCGAACAGATACTTCTGCTCGAACTCGGTGGCCTTCGCGTCTTGCCAGGATTCTTTCGTCTCTTCCCAGCGGCGCACGAGGTCTTTCGTGGCGGCGACGAGTTGCTTGCCGTTGGCGCTCGTGTTCATGCGCTGCTTTCCTCTTTCGCGTCTGCGGGTGCGGGCGTGCCGTCAGTCGCTGTGATTGGTTCGCTCGACGGCGTTGTGCTGGACACGCCGCCGGGCGAGACGTTCGCGTAGGCGTCGAGGGTCTTCACGATGTGCCCGAGTTGCATGGCGGCTTTCGGCATGTCGTTCGCGAGCGTGGTCCGGAGGGACTCGAACTGCTTGACCATCGGCGCGGCCAGATGATCGAACTCACGGTTCCAACGCTTCACGGCCTGGAGTTTTTCGTCGGCTTCGACGAGCGCGCGCTTGGCTTTCGTGACCGCCATCTTCTCGGCCATGCCGGGATCGCGGAGGCTGCCGATGCTCTGGCTGAACAGCGCCTGCTGCGCGTTCTCCAGAATGCGCGTGCGCTTGCGGACTTCATTTTCCCAATGCACGCGTTGCGAGGATTGCAGCCACATCCTCATGCGCGCGGCTTCATCGCAGGCGTCCTCCAGCACGGGCTTGGCCTTGCTCACGTACACGAGCAGCGCGGCCCGGAAGGCGGCGATGTTTTCGACGGAGGTAACGTTGGCGTTAGTAGCCATGCGTGGAGGAATGAGAAACCACGGATGGACACGGATGGACACGGATGGGGCAAGGGAACCAAACGTGTCTGTATCCGTGTTTATTCGTGTTCATCCGTGGTTAAAAATTCAGTTCACCGCTGGTTCAAATACTCCTCGATGCGCTGGGCCTTGCGGAGCAGATACGGCACATGCTGGTCCGACATCTCGGAGAATTTCTTCATGGCCTTCAGCGTGGTCTTGAACTCGTCGGAGAACTTGGTGTGTTCCTGATCCGACCACGAATCGCCGAGCGCGGCGAAGCGCGCTTGCAGTGAGCCCATGCGGTTCTGAAGATCGCGGTTGAAGCGCTGGAGTTCGTCGGCGAAGCGCCTGACTTGCTCCGGGTCCATGATGGCTTGCGGCATAGTTTTCCTTTCGCTCTGGGTATCGGAATCGTCAACGCGGGCGCGGGCAAGTGCAAATGCAAACTCAATGGCGGTGCGGACGAGGAACCACGGAAGACACGGAAAACACGGAATGGTAACTGGCTGTTGCGCTCCAAACAAAACCGCGTCCAAGTCTTTTGATTTCTTTTCCGTGTCTTCCGTGTCTTCCGTGGTGAAACAAGATCGTTTCCGAAAATAGCTTTTGAATCAACTGCGTGCGCCTGTTTGAATTCGTCGAATGCAAGTTCGCACCGCGCAACTCAAGCGCGTCACGAAGGAGACTCAGATCGCGCTCAAGCTGGTCATCGATGGCAAAGGCAAGTCATCCATCAAGACCGGCGTGCCGTTTTTCGATCACATGCTCACGCTGTTTGCCAAGCACGCGGTGGTGGATCTCACGCTGCGCTGCAAGGGCGATCTGGAAGTGGACGCGCATCACACCGTCGAGGATTGCGGCATCGCGCTCGGGCAGGCGTTCGTGCAGGCGCTCGGCGACAAGAAAGGTTTGCGTCGCTACGGCACCGGTTTCGATCCGCGCAACCCGCTCTGGGGCGAGGCGCATGTGCCGATGGATGAATGCCTCGCGCGTTGCGTCGTCGATTTCAGCGGCCGTCCCTACCTCGTGTGGCGTGGATTGGACAAACTTGGGTACAAAAATTTGAGCAAAGCGGAAAAAAATCAGGACCTGTCGAGCGCGTTTCGCTTCGGTCTGGCGCGTGAGTTCTTTCAAGGATTCGCGAACGAGGCGCGTTGCAACCTGCATCTCGAACTGCTTTACGGCGAGGAGCCGCATCATGTGAGCGAGGGATTGTTCAAGGCGTTCGCGAAGGCGGTTGATTTCGCCTGTCAGCGTGACCCGCGCATTGCGGGAGAATTGCCCAGTACGAAAGGACTTTTGTAAGATTTTCGTGGCGTTTGAATAGCGCCGGAAAAACCCCGTCAGAAGCGATGGCGTCGAAAAAGAAAGATTACCCGACCATGGAAGACGTTGGGCTGTGGAAAGCAGCGCAACGTGGTGACATGCGGGCTTTCGAGGAGCTGGTGGCCCGGCATCGTGACAAGATTTACGCGCGGGCCTTCAGCATGATTCGGAATGAAGAAGACGCCACGGATCTTTCGCAGGAAGCCTGGGTAAAATCCTGGCAGCGGTTGAAACAGTTTCAGGGCGATTCGAGTTTCCTGACCTGGATGACGCGGATTGTCATCAACCTCTGCCTCGACCGGTTGCGCAAGATGAAGCGCGAGCGCGCCGAGTCGATTGAAAATTTGGAAGAAGAGTCGGGCGGCGTGGAGCGGCAGATGCCCGCCGTGACGGTGAACCCGACGGAGCGGTTGGAGCGCAGCGAACTGCGCCAGAGGATCGACAAGGCGCTGGCCCTGCTCTCTTACGAGCACCGGACCGTGCTGATCCTGCACGAGTTTGAAGATTTGGAGTACAAAGAGATTGCCAAGCGGATGCAGTGTTCGATTGGCACCGTGATGTCGCGGTTGTTCTACGCGCGTCGCAAAATGGCGGTCTTGATGGCCAGCTATAAACGTGAGGAATTGAAATGAAAGTCGAAGACGGAATCAAATTGCAGGCGCAGCTCGACGGTGAACTCACCGGTCGGGAGGCGCAGGAAATCGCGGCCTTCATCGAGAACGATGCCGAGGCCCGCGCGTTGTTTGCCGAATTGCAGCAGACCCGCATGATGCTTGCCGGCAACGAACCTGAGTTTCGCCTGCCGGAGACGCGCGAGTTTTATTGGAGCAAGATCGAGCGTGAGATTGAGCGCCTCGACGTTGCGCCCGCTGCCGCATCATCGCCCGCGTGGCTGCTGTTTCTCCGCCGGAACCTGCGGGCCGTCAGCGGAACGGCCGTGGTCGCCGCCCTGGTGGTGGTTGCCGTCTTGCAGATGAACCTGGCCGGCGACTTGTTCGAGGAGATCGACAACCCGCTGGATAACACCAGTTCTTTCTCGTTCCGGTCGGAGTCGCAGCAGATGACGTTGGTATGGATTTCCAACCCGTTCGTGGATGCGGAGGAAAACTCCGACATGCCGATGCCCATGCCCGCGACGGAACTTCAGTAAGTCGATGACAACCTCCCATCTCATGCGCCGGATGTTCCGGCTTGGATTCGCTGCCCTCGCATTCGCCGTGGCGACTGGTGCTGTGTCCGCTGCGGACCGGAAGATGGAAGCGCGCCTGATCTGGGGCACCAACGCCGACAAGTCTCCCGATGCGAATCACAAGCCGCTCGACGGTGAACTGGCCAAGAAACTTCGCGAGATGCCGCTCAAGTGGAAAAACTTCTTCGAAGTCAACCGGCAGACCTTCACGGTCAACACCACGAACTACACCACCGTGGTGTTGAGCAAGAAATGCACGATTGAGATGAAGCAAAAGGAAGGCAACAACGTGACGGTGAAGCTCTATGGCGAGGGCAAACAGGTCAATCGTGTGGACAAGCCGCTGCCCAAGGGCGAAGTCCTGACCATCGGCGGCGACGCCAAGGACAACAACGCCTGGTTCATCACCGTGCGTCCGGTCAACACCGAATCCAAGTCCACAGAACCGAAGAAGGACGCGGTGATCGCCAAGCCAGCTCCGGCCAAGTAGTCAGTGGGTCCCGTCTGACGCCCGCAGTCTTTCTTTCGACGCCCCACTCGTCCGTTCATCTCGGGAAAAATTTCTTTGCGCCCATTTCCCGGCCAATGCTTTAGCAATGGAATGGGGCAGAGGAATGGGAACGAGAATTCGGAGAAAATTCGGCCTGAAAAGTAGGCTGGCGGTCCCGCTCGCGCGGGACCGCCAGTTCAGTTTCTACTTGCGTGAACACCGGGCGTGGCCCGGCGCGCTTTCGGGTCTGGATCTGATGGATTCCTGCCGAGGCGTTGATGGCCCCGACGGTAGGTCACACAGTCGTGGAGTCGAGGTGTGTTTGTTCATCAAGTGCCGAAGCTAGCAGTGTCTTTGCCAACGCTCATTTCCTGAGCAGTTTTCCAAACCGTCACCGGGCGGGACGCGAATGGAGCGACAATCTGCGTGAATTTGAACAGCTTTGCGTGACTAAAACGCCCCAGTGGCGAGTTGCACGTTGCGTTCCTGAATCTGTTCCGACCAGCGCGCGATGTAACTGAACACGCGGTAAATCTGTTCCAACCGTTCCAGTGGCAGAGCGGCGGCGCGTTCCGGTGAACCGATCGCTGGCGCAGCGTCCCACACCGCGTTCATCTTCTGAAGTTCGCCAGTGAGTTCGTCGCGTTTGGCGTTAATGCGCTGTTGGAGCGCCTGAAGTTTGTCGGTCCATTCCATGCCGCGCTCGAACATCTGCACCTTGAGGAGCGGCGACGTGACGTTGCCGCGCTGCGCGAGGAAGGCGTCTACGTCGCGGCAAAGCTGGCCGACCTCGACGAATAAATCCATGGTGCCGGGCGGAATGCGCTGGATGTCCGAGGGCTTCGCGCCGAGTTCCAGTTCCAGCAGATGCAACAGACGGTCGCGCGGTTCGCGCAGGGTGTTGTAGGCGGCGTTGAGTTCGGCGTAACGCTGGTTGCTCGCCTGTTTCTCGGCTTCGGGTGCGTTGTGCGTGCGGTCAGGATGCACGGCGCTGGAGAGGGGGAGGAACTTTTGCTTCAGAGCCTCGGCGTCCAGCCACGGGCGGCGCGGTTCGTCGAGCAGAACGAAGGAGTCGGTCATCGACTTCACTTCCGCTTCTTGGCCTTGCCGGCCGGAAGGGTGCGTTCAAAACGTAGCAGCACATTCTCAACGCGGAGCATGAACTTCTCCCGTTCGTGCCGTTCGTTCTCGAAGCCGCGCCGCATCTCGGAGCGCACCTCCACGAGTTCATCGGAAAGATCCTTCACTTCCCGCTGCAGGTCTGCGATGTCGCTCTTGTTCTTTTCTACGTCACGAACAAGAAAAAGAAGGCTGCGAAACAGCTCAAACAGCTTTTGCAACATGGCGGCTGGCGCGAAGAATTTCCAAGTTGCGGCGTGTGGCTTCTTTCAACCGTTGGATTTCCGTGTCCTTCTTTTTCATGCGCAGGCGGATCGCGGCGATTTCGGCAATGCACTCGTCAATCGCGGTGAGATATTTGGCGTCGTCTCCGTTCAACGCAGCGGTGGCTGACTTCGGTGTCATGGCAAGATGGTAGGGTCTGAAATACTTGGATTCAACGGCTGGGTGAAAGCGTGTTTAAGCACTGAAACTCTCCCCGCACGAGCAACTGGTTGCCGCGTTTGGATTCTTCACCTTGAAGCCGCCGTCGGTCAGCGCGTCCACGTAATCCAGTTCGCTGCCCGTGACGTAGAGCGCGCTCTTGGGATCGACCACGACCTTGATGCCGCTGCTTTCCACGAGTATGTCGCGCGCGGCGGGCGCGTCCTGAAGGTCCATCTTGTATTGCAACCCGGAGCAACCGCCGCCGACCACGGCCACGCGCAGCACGCCTTGCGGACGGTTCTGACGCGTGAGCAGCGAACTGACTTTCTGCGCGGCGCTGGGGGAAACCTTGATCAACCGCTCGTCGCCGACGCGGAAGCTGGGCGCACTCGCGGTTTTGTTGTGGGCAGACGCTGAAATCATCGTGCGCGCAAACTATCGGCCACGCGCCAGTGCGTCAACCGATGCGTGCCCCCGGCGTCCCGCCGGGTCACGGTGATCTCAAGAAGAGTTTCGCTCGTCGTCATCACGGTTCCACCCGGCGGGACGCCGGGGGCACGCTGGGGCGAGGAATTCGCGTGAAGCAGGCCGCCGTCCGCGGCGTCCAGAATGTTCACCAGATGAGTCCCAAATTTTTCACCTCGATGGTCGTCGGAGCCGTGGCTTGCGCATTCAGCGGAACCGCCAGCGCGGCGTCGTTTGATGCCAAACCGTTCCTGCAAAACCATTGCGCCGAATGCCACGACGCCGACACGCAGAAGGGCGGGCTGGATTTGACGGCGCTCAAGTTCGACCTCGCGAATCCCACCAACTTCACCAAATGGATCGTCGTCCATGACCGCGTGAGCAGCGGCGAGATGCCGCCGAAGAAGAAGGCGCGTCCTGAGGCGGCAGAACTTTCGTCCTTTCTTCCGTCCCTTGCCACGTCCCTCGTCTCCTCCGAACAAGCGCGCATGGCCAAGGAAGGCCGCGCCACGCAGCGCCGCCTGAATCGTTACGAATACGAGAATGCCCTGCGCGACTTGCTGCACGCGCCGTGGCTGCAAGTGCGCGACTCGCTCCCCGAGGACGGTGAGTCGCACCGCTTCAACAAAGTCGGCGAGGCGCTCGACGTGTCGCATGTCCAGATGGCGCGCTATCTCGGCGCGGCGGATTACGCGCTGCGCCAGGCGATGGCCACGCACGCCACGCGCCCGGAGACGAAGACGGTGCGTTACTACGCGCGCGACCAGCGCAGCTACACGGGGCCGATGAAGTTTTCTGTGTTCAACACCGCTCCGGAACGCGCGACCTTTCCCGTGCTGGGTTTCAAGGCTCAGCCGGAGGTGCGTCGTGGGGATGCTCCGATCACCGTCGGTGCCACAAACAAAGAGTTGCGCGAACTCGAAGGAGTGGGCGTGGTGGCCAGCGCCTACGAGCCGATTGAACCGAAGTTCAACCAGTTCAAGGCACCGGTCGCGGGCCGCTACAAATTGCGCTTCAACGCCTACTCCGTCTGGGTCGGGCCGGGGCCGACGAACAAATGGTTCATCCCGAATCTCGATGACATTTCGCGCGGACGACGCGACGAACCCATCACGATTACTGCCGAGACGCCGCCGCGGCTGCTGCGGCACCTCGGGGACTTCGATGTGAACCCGGAGCCGGGCGTGCATGAACTCGAGGTGCATTTGCTCGCGGGCGAAATGATCCGGCCCGACGCGGGGCGTTTGTTCCGCTCGCGCCCCGGCGCCACGCGCTGGCAAAATCCGCTCGCGGAAACGAACGGCCAGCCCGGCGTGGTCTTCCGCTGGATGGAAGTGGAAGGGCCGATTTACGACCAGTGGCCGACAGCGGGGCACAAGCTGCTTTTCGGCGATTTGCCGATGGTCGCGAAGAAGACAGACGCGGCTGTTGAGCAACGTCGCGCCGGCCAGACGAACCGTTTTGGCGACCGTCAGTTCGCGTCGCCCGCTGGTGTCGAAGTCATTTCCAAAAAGCCGATGCGCGATGCCGAGCCGTTGCTGCGCGAATTTCTGCGTCACGCCTATCGCCGTCCCACGACCGAGGCGGACGTAAAGCGTTTCCTGCCCGTGGTGCAGAGCGCGCTCAAGAAGGGAAACAATTTCACGGACGCGCTGCTCGCCAGCTACACGGCGGTGCTGTGTTCGCCGGAATTCGTGTGCCTGGAGGAAAAGCCCGGCCCGCTGAACGACCACGCGCTGGCGTCGCGGCTCGCGTTCTTCCTCTGGAACTCCGCGCCGGACGACGAGCTGCGCGCGGTCGCGGCGCGCGGTCAGTTGCGCCAGCCCGAGGTGCTGCGCGCACAGACCGAGCGGCTGCTGAACAGTCCCAAGTCGCGGCAATTCACCGACGCTTTTCTCGATTACTGGCTCGACTTGCGGCGCATTAATGCCACGTCGCCGGACGCGGAATTGTACTCGGACTATTATCTCGACGATCTGATCGTCGAATCCGCGCTGGAAGAGACGCAGCGCTTCTTCGCCGAATTGCTGCGCGACGATTTGCCGGCGCGCAATCTCGTGGCTTCGGACTTCGCGATGCTGAACGAGAAGCTCGCTGCGCATTACGGCCTGCCGAAAGTGGACGGCGTGGCGCTGAAGAAAACTTCACTACCGAAGGACAGCGTGCGCGGTGGGTTGATGACGCAGGCCGCCGTGCTCAAGGTCACAGCCAACGGCACCACGACGTCGCCGGTGCTGCGCGGCGCGTGGATCATGGAACGCATCCTCGGCCAGAAACCGCCTCCGCCTCCGCCGAGCGTGCCCGCTGTGGAGCCGGACATTCGCGGTGCGGTGACGATTCGTCAGCAGCTCGACAAGCATCGTGACTTGGAATCCTGCGCCGCCTGCCACACGAAAATTGATCCCGCCGGCTTCGCGCTGGAGAACTTCGACGTGCTCGGTGGCTGGCGCGAGCGTTACCGCGCCGAGGGCGGCACGCCGGAAAAGGGCCTCGCGAAGAGCGGGCAGAAATTCGCCTTTCACTACGCCCTGCCCGTGGATGCGAGCGGTGAACTGCCCGACGGGAGAAAATTCCGCGACGTGCGCGAGTTCAAGCAACTGCTGCTCGCCGACGAAAAACTCATTGCGCGCAATCTTGCCAAACAACTCGCGATCTATGCCACGGGCGCACCGGTCCGTTTCAGCGACCGGGCCACCATCGAGGAGATTCTTCAGCGCGCCAGTTCCAGCAGTTACGGCGTGCGCTCGCTCGTGCATGAAGTTGTGCAGAGCGAGTTGTTCCGCAACAAGTAATCGGCGCGGGCCATTTCAAAGGAGTTGCGGACAGCCATGTCCGCAGGCCACCAAACCAATCCATTTCCCAAAGATTTGGGCCGGACAAAGAATGGGAATTCAAAATCTTTGTCCGGCCCAAATCTTTGGGAAATGTTGCTGCCTTCCCGGATTAAAAAAGCGGACATGGCTGTCCGCTGCTCCGGTCAAGCCGCCGGCAATTCCACGGTCACGGTCGTCAGCTTCTTGGGATTGGACTCGAGTTGAATCGTTCCACCATGCGCCTTGACGATCCAGCGCACGATGCTCAGGCCGAGGCCGCAGCCTTCGATCTCGTTGCCGTGGGCCGCGTCGCCGCGATAGAAGCGGTCGAACACGCGCGGCAGTTTCTCCGGCGGAATGCCGGGGCCGGTGTTCGCGATGATCAGCGCGGCGGTTCCGTTGTGGCGGCTCAGGCCAATAGTCACGCGGCCTTGCGGCTGGTTGTACTTGATGGCGTTGTCCGTGAGATTCAACAGCAGTTGCTTCAAGCGATGCCGGTCACCGCGAATGATGGCCTCGTCGCAGGCGCTCAATTCGACTTCGAGGTGATGGGGGCGGGCGAGCAGTTGCGCGTCAGCAAAGATGTCGCGCACCAGTTCATCCAGGCGCACCGGCTCCTGCGCGAGCGTGACTTGTCCGGCGTCGGCTTTGGCCAGCAGCGTGAGTCCATCCACGATTTTCGCGAGACGGGCGATCTCATCAAGTTGTGCGGCGAAGAATTCCCGGTCGGCGGTGGAGGTTACTGTGTCGCGCAGCTTGGTTTCGATTTCACCGCGCAGGATGGTGAGCGGCGTCTTGAGTTCATGCGAGGCGTGAAGGGTGAATTCACGGACGTGGTTGAAGGAATCGTCCAGCCGCAGGGTCATGGAGTTGAAGACCTCGGTGAGACGGTCCAACTCGTCGTGGTTGCCCGAACGCTCCATGCGTTGATGCAGGTTCTCCGCGTGAACCCGTTCCAGGGCCAGGGTGAGGGTGCGGATGGGCGAGAGCGCACGGCGCATCAGGAACCAGCCGCCGACCAGTGAGATCAGCAGCGCCGGCAACCCGCCAAAGATCATGACTTCGCCAAATTCCTCCAGCGCCGTATAACCTTCCCGGATCAGCGCCTGATTGATGACGGGATGGGCCACGACCATTTCATAATAAGTCAGGCCGCCAATGAGCGCGAAGCCCGCCAGCAGGATGGTCACGTACCAGAGCATGAGTTGGTGGCGAATTCTCATGAGGGTTCCTTCAACACGTAGCCGACGCCGCGCACGGTCTGCAACAGCTTCGGCTCGAAGTCCGCGTCAATTTTCTCGCGCAGCCGCATGATGTACACGTCCACGAGGTTCGTGCCGGGATCGAAGTCGTAGTCCCAGACCTTCTCGACAATGGCCATGCGCCCGCAGATGCGGCCGGTGGAGCGCATGAGGAATTCGAGGAGCAAATATTCGCGGCGCGCGAGGTCGATGTCCTTATCGCCGCGTTTTACCTTGCGCGTCATGGTGTCGAGCGTGAGGTCCGCGACGCGAAGCACGGCGGACTTGGTTTCACCGCTGCGGCGTCCGAGGGCGCGCACGCGGGCGATGAGTTCCGCCAGCGCGAAGGGTTTGGAAAGGTAGTCGTCCGCCCCGGCATTCAAACCCTCGACGCGTTCACCGACTTCGCCGCGCGCCGTGAGCAGGAGCACTGGCGTGGTGTTGTTCTTTGCGCGCATCTGACTCACCACGCTCAGGCCGTCGCGTCCCGGGAGCATCACGTCCAGCACCACGACGTCGAAGGGGGTGGTGGCCACGGCGGCGAGCGCCTGCGTGCCGTCGTGCAGCACGTCCACGGCATGACCTTCCGCCTGGAGCGCCTTGCGGATGAACGAGGCGGTCTTTTTTTCGTCTTCCACGACGAGCACGCGCATGGTTCGCAGCTTATTCATGGTGTTTCCTTGAGGCAATCAGTTGTTCCGCGGGACGGAGGCCTGGGACGAGACGCGCATGAGCTTCGCGTTGTAGAGCGGGGTCATCCACCCTCCAGATCGTTTTCACCGTAGGCCCGTCTCCGACAGTTGCAGTATGCACAACCCGAGCTTCGCCTCCGCCGGTTAAGTCACGATGAACCCTGCATGACACAATCGTCATTTTAGATTCATGGGCGTGCCATCCGGGTCGCGCAATCTGTCCCGGTGAGTTGTGGCAACCAGAAAAAATCGCAGGCCGCTCGGGAGAGTCCGGGCCGCGCGCACCGCTTCGCCTGTTTCCTGTTGACGCTTCATTCCTGATCGAGTGACCTCCCGACCCTCAACATGAACTCCTCGAGAGCCGCCCTGATGCTTGCCCTGGCCGGAGCGGTGGCTCTTTTGAGCGGCTGCGTCAGCCCGCGAAATGATCTCGGCCGGGTCTCCGTCGAATTGGAACGGCGCAGCGGTCACGCGGTGACGAATGCCGGGCCGGGCGAGGTCATCTGGCCTCCGTCAGTGTCGTTGGCAGACGGTCTCTCTGAGGACGAGGCGGTGACGCTGGCCTTGTGGAATAACGCGGCGTTTCAGGAAACGCTCGCCGACCTCGGCCTGTCCCGGGCCGATCTGGTGCAGGCCGGGATGGTGCCCAACCCGACGCTGTCGATGCTCTTTCCGGTCGGAGCCAAGCCGTTCGAACTCACGGCCAAATATCCGCTCGAATTTCTCTGGCAGCGCCCGCACCGCGTCGCGGCGGCCCGGCTGGAACTGGAACGCACGGAGCAACGTCTCGTGCAAAGCGGTCTGGATTTGATTCGCGACGCGCGCGTGGCCTTTGCCGATCTGGCGCTGGCCGACGAGCAATCTCGCTTGGCTGGGGAGACGCTGGAATTAAACCGGCGCCTGGCCGGCTTGTCGCGGGCCCGCCTTCAGGCCGGCGAAGCGAGCGAACTGGAAGCGGGCACCGCCGAGATCGAAGCGCGCCTGGCCCAGGAACAGATTTCGCGCGGGCGGCAGGACGTGCGGATTGCCCGCGAGCGCCTTCGCCATTTGATCGGGATCAGGCCGGAACACTGGACGACGGGTCTTTCCGCAACTCCGTTCCCCGCCTCCATCGAACGCGACGTCACCCTGCTCGTCACCAACGCCCTGGCGGCGCGACCCGACTTGCGGGCCGCCCAATTGGGACTGGAAGCAGCGGGAAAACGGTTCGGTCTCGCGAAGGCGGAGGCATTCACCTTGGCCGCCGGGATCAACACCAAGGAAGTGGACAAGGATTTTCTCTCCGGCCCGGCCCTCGACGCGGCCATCCCCATCTTCAACCAAAACCAGGGCGGCATCGCCCAGGCGAAGGCGAAATTCGCGAAAGCCGCGCGGCAGTACATCACCATCCGGGATCGCATCGTGCTGGAAGTGCGCGAAGCCCACACCCGCATGACCCAGGCCCGCGAGAGTTGCGAAATGTGGCGCGCAGAGATTTTGCCGCCGTTGCAGGAAGCCGTGCGTCAGGCGGAGAAAGCCTACGACGCCGGGAATGTCGCCTACCTTTTCGTGCTCGAAACCAGCCGCAAGATCCAGGACGCGCGGCTCAAGGAGTTGATCGCCCTCGCGGAATTGCGCCGGGCGCTGGCGGAACTCGAACGCAGTGTCGGACAGCGCCTGGACGCCTCCGTCCACGATGCCACCCAGACCGGAAAATGAAATTCATCCACCTCTTCCTCCTCGTCGTATCCGCCGTGCCGCCGTTGCTGGCGGCCGACTCGGGCCGGTTTCCCGCGCCCGCCAAAGTCACAACACCCACCAAGGAGGCGAGCCTGGCCAGCCTCACGCTGACAGCCGAGGCGGAGCAACGGCTCGGCATCGTCACCGTGCCGGTCGAGCAGCGTCCGATGCCACGTTCGCGATTGTTCGGCGGCGAAGTGATGGTTCCCGCGACGCGGGCTTCCGGCCAGGCCGGCTCCTCGGTGTTCGCCATTCCGACTTCGCCCGGCCCCGCTGAACTGGTGCGCCTCGCCCAAGCGCAAATTGACGCCGACGGACAGGTCGAGCAGGCGCAGGTGCAACTGAAAGCCGCGAAGCTCGCGCTCGCCCGCGCCGAACAGTTGTTGCGGGACAAGGCCGGGAGCGCGCGAGTGATGGAGGAGGCGAAGGCCCAGCAGGCTGTGGCGGAAGCCGGGGCGCGCACCGCGCAGGCCCGGCGCGATCTGCTCGGCCCGCCCGTGCTGGACGCGGCGCGGCAAACCACCCTGTGGCTGCGCGTGCCGGTTTATGTGGGCGACTTGGACCGGCTGAACACCACCGCGGAAGCGCGGGCCGGAGGATTGGCCGGGGCCGCCGGCGCTCCCACGATTTCTGCGAAGCCCGTGACCGCGCCGCCCTCGGCCAACGCCGCCGCCTCCAGCGTGGATTTGTTTTACGAAATCGAGAACACCAACAGCCTCTTTCGACTCGGGCAGCGAGTGGGAGTATCGATTCCGATGCGCGGTGAACTGGAGAGCCTGGTGGTGCCGTGGTCCGCTGTGTTGCACGACGTGCATGGCGGCACCTGGGTGTACGAGAACACCGGTTCGCTCGCCTACACGCGCCGCCGGGTGGAGGTGATTCAGGTGCGCAACGGCGACGCGATCCTGGGCCGGGGCGTGAAGCCCGGCGCGAAAGTCGTGATCACCGGCGCGGCGGAACTTTTCGGAACCGAGTTTGGTGTCGGCAAATGACGGCCCTACCCCGGGCGCACTGCTTATGATGAAATGGCTTATCGCGGTGTCCCTGCGGCAACGGGTGCTCGTGCTGGCGCTGGCCGGAGTGCTCGTCGTGCTCGGCATTCGCGCGGTGCGCGTGACGCCGATGGATGTCTTCCCGGAATTCGCGCCGCCGCTGGTGGAAATCCAGACGGAAGCCCCCGGTCTTTCCACCGAGGAAGTTGAAAGCCTCATTTCCGTGCCGCTGGAAAATGCGCTCAACGGCGTCTCCTGGCTCCGGACCGTGCGCTCGAAATCGGTGCTGGGACTTTCCTCCGTCGTCTGCATTTTCAAGGAAGGCACCGATCTGATGCGCGCCCGGCAACTGGTGCAGGAACGCGTGGCCACCGTCGCCCCGCGCCTCCCTGCCGTGGCCCACCCGCCCGTCTTGCTCTCCCCGCTCTCCTCGACCAGTCGCGCGCTGAAAATCGGCGTGTCGTCGTCGAAGTTTTCGCAGATGGAACTTTCCGAACTGGCGGTGTGGACCATTCGTCCCCGACTCATGGCGGTGCCCGGCGTGGCCAACGTCGCCATCTGGGGACAGCGCGACCGCCAGTTCCAGGTGCTGGTCGATCCCGACCGGCTCGCGGCCCACGGCGTGTCCCTCGACGCGGTGGTGCGCGCGGCGGGCGACGCGACGGTCGTCTCCGGCGGCGGATTCATCGACTCGCCGAACCAGCGTCTGCCCGTGCGCCATCTCTCGCCCGTCGAGACACCGGAGGATCTGGCGCGCACCGTGGTTCAATTCACCAACGGCGTGGCGCTGCGTCTCGGCGATGTCGCCAACGTGGTCGTCAGTCATCCGCCACCCATCGGCGACGCCGTGATCAACGACGGTCCGGGCCTGCTGCTCATCGTGGAGAAGCAGCCGTGGGGCAACACGCTGGAAGTGACCAAACAGGTCGAGGCCGCGCTCGTCGCGTTAAAACCCGGTCTCGAAGACGTGGACATCGACCCGACCATTTTCCGCCCGGCCACTTTCATCGAGCGTTCGCTGGCGAATCTCTCGCACGCCATGCTGCTGGGTTGCGGCCTGGTGGTCATCATCCTGATTGCCTTCCTCTACGACTGGCGCACGGCGCTCATTAGCCTCTCGGCGATTCCGCTCTCGCTGCTGGCGGCGGGCGTGGTGCTCCATTATCTCGGCGGCACCCTGAACACCATGGTCCTCGCGGGCCTGGTGATCGCGGTGGGTGAAGTGGTGGATGACGCCATCATCGGCGTGGAGAATGTTTCGCGCCGGCTGCGGCTCTGGCGGGCGGCGCGGGCGGACGCCGCGGCGTCGGGTGTGGCCCCGGCGGCGAGCGCGAACGAACTGTTCCGCGTCGTCCTGAAGGCTTCCGTGGAAGTGCGCAGCGCGGTGCTGTATGCCAGTCTCATTGTTGTGCTGGTGTTCGTGCCGGTGTTTTTCCTTGATGGACTGGCCGGGACTTTTTTCCGCCCGCTCGCGTTCGCCTACGTGCTGGCCATCCTGGCGTCGCTGATCGTCGCCCTGACCGTGACCCCGGCGCTTTGTCTAATGCTGCTGCCGTCATCGCATCAACGTCCTGAAGATGCGCCGCTGGTCCGGGTGCTCAAGCGCGGCTACCGCGCGGTGCTGCCGGCCTTTGTCCGCCGGCCCCGCTTTGCGGCCGGCTTTCTGGTGGTGGCGTTCGCGCTGACCGGCATCGCCTTGCCGCGGCTGGGCGAGGAATTTCTGCCGAACTTCAAGGAGTCGGACTTTCTCATGCATTGGGTGGAGAAGCCCGGCACCTCGCTCGAAGCCATGCGGCGCATCACCGTGCAGGTCAGCAAGGAACTGCGCGCCATTCCTGGCGTGCGGAACTTCGGTGCACACATCGGCCGCGCCGAAGTCGCGGACGAAGTGGTGGGACCGAATTTCACCGAGTTGTGGATCAGCCTCGACCCGAAGGCGGATTACGATCGGACGGTGGAAAAAATCCAGGAGACGGTGGAAGGCTACCCCGGCCTGTTCCGCGACGTGCTGACTTATTTGAAGGAGCGCATCAAGGAAGTGCTCACCGGCGCGAGCGCCACGGTGGTGGTCCGCATCTTCGGACCGGACCTGGCGGTGTTGCGCGACAAGGCGCAGGAGGTGAACGCCGCCATCGCCGGTTTGCCCGGCGTGGCTGACCTCAAAGTCGAACCCCAGGTTCTCGTCCCGCAAATCCAGGTTCGTCTGAAGCCGGACGCGGCGGCGAACTTCGGCCTCACCCCGGGCCTGGTGCGCCGCGCGGCCACCACGCTCATCAAAGGCCAGAAGGTGGGCGAGATTTACCAGGAGCAGAAAGTGTTCGACGTCGCCGTCTGGGGCGTCGAGCGCGTGCGCACGGATTTGCAGTCCCTGCGCGAACTGATCATTGAAGCCCCCGGTGGTCGCGTCCCGCTGGGGGACGTGGCGGAACTTGAAATCGTGCCGACTCCCAACGAGATCAAACGAGAAGGCGCTTCCAGGCGCATCGACGTGACCTGCAACGTCTCGGGCGCGGACCTGGGCAGCGTGGCGCGCGAAATCGAGAAACGGGTGCGGACGGTTTCTTTCGCCCAGGGGTATCATCCGGAATTTCTCGGTGAATACGCGGCGCGGCAGACGTCGCGGAACCGGTTGCTCCTCTTCGCCGGCTTTTCCCTGATCGGCATCCTCGTGTTGCTGCATGTGGATTTCCGCTCGATGCGGCTGGTGCTCCTCGTGGCGTTGACTTTGCCCTTCGCGCTGATCGGCGGCGTGATCGGTGCGTTTCTGGGCGGCGGCGTGCTCTCGCTGGGTTCGCTGGTGGGTTTTGTCACCGTGCTGGGCATCGCCGCGCGTAACGGCATCATGCTGGTCAGCCATTATCGTCATCTGGAAACCAGCGAGGGTTTCGTCTTCGGACGGGAACTCATCATGCGCGGCGCGGAGGAGCGCCTTGCGCCCATTCTGATGACCGCCGCGTGCGCCGCCCTCGCGCTGGTGCCGCTGATCGTCAGAGGCAACATCCCGGGGCATGAGATCGAATACCCAATGGCCGTGGTCATCCTGGGCGGACTGGCGACTTCGACATTGTTGAACCTGTTCCTGATGCCCGTGCTCTACGCCCGGTTTGGACGTAGGCGAGCCGCGAAGGCCAACAACAGCGCGACACCAATCGTGGCCAGCGCCGACGGAAGATAAATCGAGGAGCGGTTGATCTCACCAAGTGCGAGCGTGGACAAACTTCACCCGGCCACGGTGGCCGCCACCCATGAAGAAGGCATGACGAGTGAAGGACAGAAATGTCCTATCCGTTTCATTGCGCGAACCGTTTTGCCGTTTAGACTCCGGGGCATGATTGAGACGCTCAATCCCGGTCCGGCACCAACAGCCACGGAAGCCAGGACGCCCGTCCCCTACCATAACGACGATGCTGACGCGTCCGTCCCCCGCCGCACAACCGAGGCGGCGATGAAACCGCGCACGGACATTCTTTCCGTCGTAGTGCCGTTCTACAACGAGGCGGCCAATGTCCGTTTCGTCCTGGAGGAACTGCGCGCGGCCCTGCCCGACGCCGAGATCATCGCCGTGGACGACGGCAGCACCGACCTGACGTGGTCGCGCATCCTCGACGTTCCCAGCGTGCGCGGCCTGCGGCTCGCGCGCCATCTCGGGCAGAGCGGCGCGATTTATCACGGCCTCCGCGCCTGCACCCGGACGGTCTGCGGCTTGATGGACGGCGACGGGCAGAATGATCCGGCGAATTTTCTTCCGCTGCTCGCGGAGTTCGAACTCGGCCATGCGGATGTCGTGTGCGGCTACCGGGCCAGCCGGAACGACACTTGGGACCGCCGGGCCGCGTCTCGTTTCGCCAACGCCCTGCGCCGCCGGCTGCTCGATGACGGGGTGCGGGACACCGGTTGTGCCCAGAAAGTTTTCCGCCGCGAAGCCGTGGAACTGCTCGTGCCCTTTCGGGGGATGCACCGCTACCTCCCCGCGCTGTTCAAGCAGGCCGGTCTGAAGATTGCCGAGGTTCCCGTGCTGCATCGCACCCGCCGCGCGGGCGTTTCCAAATACAGCAACTGGCGGCGAGCCTTGGATGGAATCTACGACTTGATCGGTGTCGCCTGGCTGCTCAACCGAAAGATCACTCCCGTCGCCGTGGAGAAAAAGCCATGAACGAAGTCCTCTTCAAAATTGACCTGTTCCACAAAATCTGGGTCGTGACCCCGTGGAAACTGATCGGCTACGCGGGCGTGCTGGTTTTCGCCGGACGCTGGTTCGTGCAAGTCGTGGCCTCGCATCGCGCGGGGCGTTCCCATCTGCCGCGCCTGTTCTGGTACATGTCGCTCACGGGCAGCTTGCTGCTGCTCGGCTACTTCACCTTCAGCGACAAGAAAGATTCCGTGGGCGTACTCTCGAATCTCTTTCCCGCCGCCGTGGCGGGCTACAATTTGCTTTTGGAAGCGCGCCAGGCCAGACGGGCGCAACCGGCCGCCTCCTGAAAGCAGCACGCCCTTCAGCAGCTCACGAGAATCAGGCGAGCCACCGCCGGAGCCAGGCCGGACACCTCTCCGGACACGGCATTTTTACCGCGACGGACAACAGCAGCACGACCACCCAGGCCAGCAGCATGGTGACGAGCGTGTGGCTGAGATAGTGGTTGCCGTTCAGCATCTGGTAGAGGCCCATCGTCCAGCCCAGCGCGAGACCGAGCGCGAGGCCCGCGGTTTGTTGCCGGCGCGTGCGACCGAGCGCGCCCAGGCTCATCAAGGCAAACCCGCCGCTGGCGTGGCCCGCCGGCCAGCAGCGGCCCCGCGCTTTGGGCGCGCCGCAACAATTTTCCGGCGCGCTCTCGAACAAGCCCACGACCGGGCGTGTGCCGCCGTAGGACTCCAGTTGCCGGGGGCAGAACATGTTGGTCCAGGCTTTCAGCGATCCAACGAGCGAAGGCAGCAACGTGAGCGTGAGGAACACCAGCGCGAGTTCCCGCTTCGGGAGCCGCCAGCGCGGAGCCAGCCAGCGGTGTGGCACGAACACCGCAACCAGCACCACGACGGCGAACATTTTTATGATCCGCAAAGGCCATTTGTAGAAAACCGCTTTGGCCAGGCCCTGGTGCCGCACCAGCCAGCCGCCGTGCTCCGCGTCATAGAACTGATCCGAGACGCGGGCGTCGAGCGGGGTGAATTCAAAAATCAGGATGACCGCGATCAAAGCCGCGAAGGTGAGCAGAACCGTGCGGCGCCAGCGGGCGGTGGAGGGGAGCAGGCACTTCATTGGCGGACTATATCCATGTCATTTGTCGTGCCAGAGACACTTGCGGGCAAGGCGCCCATCAGGCGATGCCGGAAGGCGTGGCTGGCGGTCTGGTAGTAGGAGACGGTGTCGGTGAGCAGAGTCGTGTCCCCCGCGTGCGGTTGGAACTCAAGGTCTGCGCCGGCGCGCGCGTACGTGCTGTGCTGGCGCACCGGCTTCAGGATTTGCAGCCGGTCGCGGGTCAGCAGGCCGAGCTTCTGGTAATTGGCGATCAGCGCACGCTCCTCATCGGGCCGCATCGCGAGGATGTCCTTGCCATAAAACCGGCTTTGGTAGGTCCAGTTGAGCAGGCCGAGAATGGTCGGCGCGACGTCGATCTGGCTGCACAAAGTCTCCACGCGCCGGGCCGGTATGAGGTGCGGATTGTAGAGAATCATCGGGATTTCATACGCCTCAACCGGCAGTTCCGTCTTGCCCGCGCTGCCGGCGCAATGGTCGGCCACGATGACGAAGAGCGTGTTCGTGAACCACGGTTTGGTGCGGGCCTGCTCGATCAATTTCCCAATCGCGTAGTCCGTGTATTTCACACCGCCGCGGCGTTTGCTGGTCAGCGGCGGCAAATCAATCTTGCCTTCTGGGTAGGTGAACGGCCGGTGGTTCGACGTGGTCATGATGAAATGGTGGAAGGGCCGGCCTTGCGCGTGCGCCGCGTCGGCCTCTTTGATCGCCCAGCGGAACGAGTCCTCGTCGCACGCGCCCCACGCATTCGCAAAGGTGATTTCCTCCTTCGGCACCTTGGCGCGGTCCACCACGTCGTAACCGTTGTTCCCGAAGAAATGGTTCATGTCGTCGAAGTAGCCGAACCCGCCGTAGATGAATTTCGTGTCATAGCCGCGCGCGCGAAACACTGACCCGAGGGTGAACAGGTTTTCGTTGCGCGGACGCTTGACGATGGACTGGCCGGGCGTGGGCGGCACCCCGAGGGTGAGCGCCTCCATGCCGCGCACGGTGCGGTTGCCGGTGGCGTAGAGTTGCGTGAAGAGCATCCCGTCCTTCGCCAGCGCGTCGAGGTAAGGCGTGAGGTTTTCCTTGTTGCCGAATACGCCCAGATACTTCGCGCTCAGGCTCTCGACGGTGATTTGCATGACATTCCACCGCCGGGGCTCGCCGGGATGCGTGATGAGCCGGGACATGTCCGCAGGGTTCGAGGAGAGGAACTGGGCATTGGTCGTCGCGAGCAGCGCCCGGGTGCGGGCGAAGGCCTGCCGGTTGTCCACCTGGTCGTAGAAATGGTCGTAGCGCAGCTCGTTGTTCCGAAACTCGGCGGCAAAGGAATACAAACCGTTCTTGGCCAGCTCCTGATTGTACATGTTGCCAAACTCCGGCACCATCCGGTTGCTCAACGCCACGGTGAACAGCGCCGGCAGCCCGAGCAGCACGGCGGCTCCAGCCCAGCGCGAGCGCGCGGTGTCGGTGCCGACGGCCAGCCGGTTCACCCATTCGCGCAGACCGCCCCATTTCCAGAACGCCAACATCAAGGCCACGCTGCCGGCGAGCAGCGCGCTGAGAATCAGCGGCATCGGGTACGACTCGCGGATGTTCCCGATGACCTCGGTGGTATAGACGAGATAATCCACCGCAATGAAATTGAACCGCGCGCCGAACTCGTCCCAGAAAAACCATTCCGACACCGCGCCGAACAGCAGGACATAGGTCGCCACGAAGAACCCCGCCACCAGCATCAGGCGTTGCAACGGATGGGCCAGCCAGCGTCGCGGCATCAGCACAAGATAAAGGACCAGCGGAACCGCCGCATACGAAGCCGTGACCAGATCGAAGCCCAGCCCGCATAAAAAGGTCGCGGCCAGCTTCCACGGCGCGTGCGCCACCTCCGCCCACGACTGCCCGAGCAACGCCAACCGCGTGAGCAACGCGACTGCGGCGAACAGAAGATAAAACAAGACGACGCCCCCGAGCCGATGGCCCAGCACACGTTGCCTGAAAGTATTGCCACACATGCGGAGACACTGCGCATTTCAAGGTGAACGCTGCATGACCAGACGATTACATAACTGTCATTCCGAGGAGGGTGGTGGTGGCTTGAACGGTTCCGGATGCTGTTGCGGACAAGGCGTTGCCGTCCTTGGCGCGCAGAATTCAAAATCGCGGTCCGCATCCCTCCAATTGTTCCTAAATAAACAGCCTCGACGGGGCGTCTTGTTTTGAGCAACAAACACCTATGCCTATGACCGGACCATACGTTTCCACCGGGCGCTCGCTCTCGCGGCGCAAGTTTCTGCGCGGCGCGGGCATTCTCCTCTCGCTCCCGCTGCTCGACGCCATGACGCCCGCCTTCGCCGCCGTGCGCAAGGTCGCCAGTGCCGCCTCCACGCCGGGCGGCAAGCCGCGCCGCATGTTCGGCATCTGCAACAATCTCGGTTTGTTGCCCGATCAATTCTTCCCCACGGACGCCGGACGCGATTACACGCTCTCGCCGTATCTGCAAAATTTGAAAGAGCACCGCCGCGACTTCACCGTTTTCAGCGGCGTGTCGCATCCCGATGTGGACGGCGGGCATCCGGCGGACAACTGCTTCCTCACCGCCGCGCCGCACCCCGGCAGCGCGGGTTTCAAGAACACCATCTCGCTCGACCAATACATCGGCGAACGCATCGGGCATCTCACGCGGTTCCCCACGCTCACGCTCGGCGTGAACATTCAACAGGGCTTGCGCAGTCTGTCGTGGACGGGTTCCGGCGTGCTCATTCCCTGCGAGGAAAAGGCGGCGGATGTTTTCGCGAGAATGTTTCTGCAAGGCACGAAGGCCGAGACCGAGGCGCAGGTTCGCAAACTCGAAACCGGCCAGAGCATCCTCGACGCCGTGGCCGGGCAGGCGAAGGACTTGCAACGTAATGTCGGCGCGCGCGACCGCGACCGCCTCGACCAATACTTCACCAGCGTCCGCGATCTGGAGCAGCGCATGCAGATGTCGCGCGAATGGGAGCGCCAGCCCAAGCCGAAGACCACCGCCTCCGTGCCGCTCGATCCCGCCAGCCCGAAAGCCTACATGGACAAGGTCAAGCTCATGTACGACATGGTGCGCCTCGCCTTCGAGACCGACTCCACGCGCTCCGTGTCCCTGATGCTCGACAGCGTGAACTCGCCCGCCCTCGAGTTTGGCGAAGTGAAGACCAGCGACGGCTACCACAATCTTTCGCACCACGGAAAATCGAAGGAGAAGCTCGGGCAGTTGAAGACCATTGATGAATGGCACATGAAGCTGCTGGCCGAACTGTTCACCGACTTGAAGAACATCCGCGAGGACGGCGAACCACTGCTCGACCGCACGATGATTCTCTACGGCTCGAACCTCGGCAACGCGAACACGCACGTCACCACGAACATGCCGACGATTTTCGCGGGCGGCGGCTTCCGGCACGGCCAGCATCTGGCCTTCGACACGCAGCACAACTACCCGCTGCCGAACCTCTTCGTCTCGATGCTGCAACGCATGGGCCTGGAGACGGACAAATTCGCTTCTGCCACCGGCACGATGCGTGGGTTGGAGATGGCGTAGCCCCTCGTAGCGGCGTCTCGGCAGAGCGCCGCCAGAATCAACGAGATACTAAGCTGCTACGCTCAGCTCTCTACCATGCGAACAAAGCAAAGTTTTTGGGTGATTGCGTTAATCATCGTCATATTTTCGTTGTTCTCCCCAAATCTTCTTCGTGTGGAACAAGGAATGAAGGGCACGACTTACGAGCTTGGATTTCCATTTCCAAGTTTTCTTCTCCAGCATGGATTATATGGAGACGACATGGTGCAGGTGGTTTGGGTATGCAGGATTGTTCCTTTGGGTTTGGCTTTGGATATCCTCATCTGGTCGGCAGTCTTGATTTTACTCAAGAGAATCTGGTGGCGTCACGAGCAACATCAGGACACCGCCGCCTAACCATTGTGCAGCGAATCCGGTCATTGTGCTGTTGTCCATCCACGCGCGCTCGGTCCCAAACCTTCGTCCCGGAGGGACAACTGGAAATTAGCCAGACACGCAGTGTCTGGAACCTCGCCACAAAACAGTTTCCGTCCTGAAGGGACACCGGATTGATCCGCCGTTTCCACCGTCCCTCCGGGACGAAGAAACCTGTGACCACCCCACCAGCCACTTCGTAGCTGGCTAATTTCCTGCGCCGCTCTGCGGCATAACCATGCACGGCTGTGAACACTGCCCATTGCGCTCTGATGGACACCTACACTTCTCCCGAGCGTCCCATCACAAACCTTCGTCCCGGAGGGACAACTGGAAATTAGCCAGACACGAAGTGTCTGGAACCTCGCCCCAAAATAGTTTCCGTCCTGAAGGGACGCAGGATTGATCCGCCGTTTCCACCGTCCCTCCGGGACGAAGAAACCTGTGACCACCTCAACCAGCCACTGCGTAGCCGGCCAATTTCCTGCGCCGCTTCGCGGATGAATGACACGGTGACGTCTGGGGCGCATCTCAGTTTCTTGCACAGGGGGTGTAAGCTCCGGGCATGACAACGACCTGCCTTGAGCCTGTGACCTCCCTCTCAATCTCGGACGCCTCGTGCGAACCGCTGGCGGTGCTGGCGGCGCGG
>Ga0163150_10001128_pt1 | contig 46653 bp, 38 predicted proteins | sample OliLakLV19P2IB_FD_148628 | JGI IMG/M metagenome (GOLD analysis project Ga0163150, IMG submission 148628) | Freshwater microbial mat bacterial communities from Lake Vanda, McMurdo Dry Valleys, Antarctica - Oligotrophic Lake LV.19.P2.IB | ecosystem: Environmental > Aquatic > Freshwater > Lake >... | reverse complement strand
TTTTGCTTCCCAGCCTGGTCTGCAAATACAACTATTTCGAGTAAAACTTTTCTTTGTGCCTTAGTAAGATTTAATCCTGTTATTGCAAAACGTAAGTCTGCATATGTATATCGTACCACTACACCATCAATAGTTGTTTCTGTGTCTGTGACTCCATCACCTGTAATATCTGTTTTAATGGTGGAGTACACGCCATCTTTTTCTGTATATGTCGCAACCATCTGTGGTGTCACCGGCGAGTTCTGGAAACGGTGAGTAACTGCCTGTGTATTGTCACCTCCGAGCGTCGCAATGGTGAGTCCGTACGCGCCATTCGCCTCCCCAAAAAGTTGTGTAGTATGTTCAATAGTTTTTGGAAGTACAATGTACTTACTGCCACCGAACTCAAAGTACTGACTCTCCGGAATTCCTACTACCACCTGCTTGTCACCATTAGTCAGTTTCACGCCGGTTTGGTTTCCAAGCGAATCTGTTGCAAGCATCCGTACTGGTGAATCAATAATCTCTATACTATACTCATCAGCAAATGAAGGCGCTGACTCAGAAACAAAATCAATTACTGAAGTTGATGTTGCACTAAGTATGGTATCGAGCAATGTGAGAACTTGCGGTACTTCCGTGATATTGAAATGCTTATATTTTGGTGCCTTATTACCTGCAACGGTTTTCAAATTCACGTAGAACGTCTTGTCAGAATCCACACCTTCAGCAGAACGTTGCATCACTGTCTCATCACCATATTTTGAAAGCTGTGCATACGGCTTCAAAAATTTTCGTGGAGTGCAGACCGCAGGTGTGCCACCAACAGATACGCAATCTTGCCCTTCAATTACTTCCCTATACTCAATTCCCTTCATGGTCACAAGTCCCGTACCAACTATCTCAATTACCTCTACCCCAGCTGGAGCAACCCAATCATCGAGTGTATTTTTATGTTCATTGAATGCATTATCTAGAAGTGTCTGGTTCGCTTTTGCTGGGGTAGAAATAGCGCCCGAAAGTGTCCGGTCAGATTCTGTATTGCCAATCAAAAAATCTCTGTACTTCTCATATGTCGTGATAGTACCTCCATATGCAACACGGTATGGTGCAGTTGTTATCGATGTGTCAAAAGTTACCACTGGTTCTGAAGAGCTCGTAATATATTTTTCTGACGGGAGCAGCCCGTATGCACCAGGCATATTATTTATCACCTCTCGTGCCACACCTTGGGACATAACCAGCCCCATTGCATATTCTTGGTCGTACCCATGGAGAATTGTTCCAATTGCTTTTGGTGTACCTAAGTGTGGTACTGCGATAAAAATAATCTTGTCTACTTTGTCTTTGATATTCCTACGTTCGAGTTCAGAAACGAGCGCCTTCGCAACTAGACCACCATTTGAATGTGCGATTATGGTTACTTTACGCGTATATGATTCGTTCGATAGTCGTTCCACTTCAGCAACCAATGACTTGATTTCGTCGTTCTCATATCGTGTTCCATCGCTCACAATATCAGTTACACCATATCTCCAATCGTATGCGAATGCTGTGTAGTCTTTAATGGGAGTAGGCGCAGTTGTTAGCTCTTCCAAAAAATCTAACAAATTACTGTATACATCGCCTGCAAAAAAATTCAGTGATTTAATTACGTCACGCGTATACACACTGTTTACACTTTCCCCAACATCAGTCATTTCTAACTGTTCAACATCAGAATCGCCATTAGGCTCCCACAATTGATCTTCAGAACCCAAAATACCGTCCGTATACAATCGGCTAGACTGAATCCCAGGAAGGAAAAGTACGCTCGAAGCGCCCGTAGGCGCAAGCACGGCTTTCTTCATGGTGAAGGTAATTGTAAATCTATTCTCGGGGTACAAAGGCACTGACTGTGCGTGCGCGGTTGGAATAACATACGCAAACATCTTTTGAAACAATGTTTGTTCACTCAATATCAATTCGTACTCCTTAATCAAGAGTGTGTACGTCCCTGCTCGCAGGTGTGGCAGTTGCGGCACAAAGTGTGCATCGACGTAATCAAGGAAATCATAGAGCAGATTCTGCATGTCAGGGTCTTCAAGACTATTGTCTCCGCTTAGAATCGCGGCGATGTATGGGTTTATATCTGTGTCTGCAGGAAAAAATGATTGTGCAAGTGTGCGATATTCAGCCTCTGTGGGGTCTAATAGTTGTGTATTTACATATCGATAATCATTCCCGTCATGAAGAAAAAGTAAATCATTATGACCAGAAAGGAGCGGCGCACCCGCGACAACGAAATTATTCGTACCACCTTCTGGCACCTCAATGGTGTCGCCGTTTGAGATTGCTTGACCTTCAATGCTGAATGTATACGGAGAGGCGACATCTGTCGTGACAACAAACGGATCATTACAATCTGTAATTGGTGTTGTAACTAACGCTGAATCGAACCCATACGTCGGGTCTGGAGCTATGATAGAGCCACAAGGTACTGGAGAAGCAGCATCTGCGATGTTCGCCGTGAGGGAGAATAGAGCTGAAACGACAAGGAAAATAGCGCCCGAAAGGGTGACTGGGTATGAGCCAGGCTTGTACGTCAGAGTTGCTTTCATTGGCGAAGAGATTAGCACAGCATCATGAGCCAGAAAACTCGACAATTACATTTTCAATGTTATAACTTTTCCTCAATTTTCCATGCAAAAAAGGAGAAACTTCCCCTCTTACATAAGCCGGACCTATGTAAGAAACTAGATAATATCCTTTTTGTACTGAATCCATTCTGAGATTTCATTTTCAAATTCCCTTTTTTCCTGGAAATATTGTGGAAATAAAGAAGTCATCAATATTGCTCCTTCTGGTCTCACAGTCAAAAAATCATTGTGACTTGAATATTTATATGCAGTTAAATATTCTCTGGCTTTTACCATATCTTTAAGACCTATCTCTTTCCAATCTGTCTGAATTAGCTTTAGTGGGTTTAAGTGTATATACGAAAAAAGATATTTCAAATAGTTATCATCACTAACATGTTCCGATTTGAATTTCCCTTCAAACAATGCACCTGTGCGTTTATATTTATTATTGTAATACATTGAATACCCAGTAGTAAGTTTTTGCATAAACTTACTAATACCTCCTAATTCAATTTCTGTGAGTAAAATATGAAAATGATTAGGCATCAAACAATAAGCCCCTATGGCTACAAGGGGTTTTCGTCTATCAATTTCAAATATTTCTTTTGCACGTGTAGATAAATTTCTAGAAATTACTGAACCATTTGCAACAAACAACAGCCTCATGAAGCGGTCGTAATCGTTCACATCATGGAAAATAATTTGCTTACTGTTTCCACGATTATAAATATGATAAAACTCCCCAGAAGAAAAAGATATTTTTCGCTGTGACATTATAATAAAGTATATATAAACAATCTGTGCAGGCAAGACCTGCACAGATTAGAGACTGAGTCCCGGGCTTTGATACTTGTGCAGGCCTTGCCTGCACAAGGCAGGCCTTGCCTGCACAAGGGTTCGGGGCAGGGTAAATACGCAAAAAGCCCCCTTGCGGGGGCTTTTTGCGTAGCTTTGGCTTTCGCTTTAGCTTCTCCTAGCTTTCAGCTTCAGAAACTTTTCGACTGTCTAGGCTAATCGCGAGATTAGATAGAGAGCTGATCAGTCTGGAAGTCAGACGCAGGAAGCGCGATCTGTGTAGTGTTTGGCGCTGCGTTTGTAGTCGCGAAGTTCAATCCGTAGAGCTGTGCCTGGAAGAATCCAGTGCTTGACGGATTAAAGGTAATCGTGAGAGTAAATGTCTCAGTCTCACCTTCATTGATACGGAATCGAGTGCCATCAGTATCAGCTGTTGATGTCAACGAAGCTGTTGATGTTCCCAATCCTGATCCTACTTGGTTTCCACTTGAGTCCTGAACAAGGTAATCAGCACCTACTGCGCCGGCAAATCCGACAGTACCAGAAGCAGCTGACTTGTTAACCCAAATGTCATCCTCGAACGCAGTCACATCAAACTTGATAGTGAAGACACCCTCATCGTCAGCAGTTGTGCTGTCGGTGTTTGCCTTCAAAGTTTCAGTCATTGTACCTGCCTCAAGAACTACTCCAGTTGAACGGAGTGTATGAGTATCACCAGTAGCAGAACCTTCTCCTACTACATCGTCAGCACCCTCGAAGTCGCCAGTAGCACCTGTTGTAGAAGCAGCAATTGTTGCTCCTTCAGCATAGTTACCTGTCAACTTTAGGAATTCAACTTGGAACTCTGCAGTTACACGTTCTCCTGCATCAATGACGAGATCGCCATCAATATCGAAGCTGTAATTTGTACAAAGTGAACTTGTTGTTGAAGCTGTCCAATCGTCGAACTCTTCGCCATCGATAGAGAGTACGGCATCAGAGATGAGATCATCTGTGTTGCCGGCATCGTCTGTACATGCGGTTACAACAACCTCATTTACTTCGATGTCGTTTGTTGAATCATCAGTGTCAAGGTCAAATGCGAAGATAGTCATCATATCTGACTTTTCTTCTTCATCTACAACCAATGTTGTAGAATCTGGGTCTGTTGTAGAAGTCTTGACGATAACTTCATCATCATTTCCTTCAACTTCAATGTCGAATTCCTCACCGTTGCCAGTGCCCATATCGCCAATTGCAGTTTCTGTTGTTGATACATCATCTGCATCCATGAAGCGCATAGCCTCCATGTCAACACGCCATGTAGCTGGAACGTCATCGATAGAGCCCTGTGTGCTTACGCCAACAGTGATAGTAGTCTTCTCGTCTTCCATAACCACGATATCGAGGCCAGAGAAACGGAGTGTACCATCATCTTCGTCGAGGTAATCATCTTCGTCAGAAGCGCTCATGCGAGCAACTTCATCGCCATCTACCCAGAGAGATATTTCATCGAAAGTATCCCATGGATCTTCTTCGGCTGCTGTTACAGCAACGAAGCCGAGGTCAATGCGAGTAATTTTCGCATCGCCATCTGCGAATTCAACATCGAATTCTGCAACTGCCTGATCTTCCTGACCTTCTTCAATGTCAGAATCATCACCTTGATTTGCAGTTACGTCATCGAGTGAAGCCTCACCTGAGAGGTCATCTGAAGATGAATCATCATCGTCTGAAGATGAATCATCGTCTGAAGAATCATCGTCTGATGAATCATCATCTCCTGTTGGTACACACATACCGTTTACTGCAGCGCGAGTGATCGGGCCAAAGTAACCAGCTGCTGGGGCAATACCCATAGCTGACTGGAATGATGCAAGAGCGGCCTGTGTCTGTCCACCGAAGTAGCCAGTTGCACCTGCTGCAATTGTGTAACCCTTTCCAATAAGGAAGTTCTGGAGGCGTGTAACTTCAGAGCCTGAAGAACCATTGCTGTGGTCCATAGTAAATGCTGCGCATGAGTCTGCACTTGGAGCACCACCACCACCCTGAAGGGCAGCGATCTGTGCCATGAGGGCAGTGATCTGTGCCTGGAGCTCGTCAGCTGTCGCAGCACGCGCTGGCGTGTACGAAAGTGTGAAGAGCATAGCTGTCGCTACGAAGCCCACGAGGAGCTTTGCAGAAAAGCTGTTTGTCTTTGTCATAATTTCTGTTAGTAAATACTTACTTCTAAATGGGGTTACGGCTAAAATTTCCATCTTCGTTTTTGTCTTTGTCACATAGACGTTCATCGTACATTTGTACGTCTCACGTCCCTGCTCCTAGACGCCTAGAATATGAAATTTTTATCTCATAACCCTTCTTATAATATTGGGCCGTCTTACGAATAATATGAATTAATTCATATTAGCGAATACCCGATTCGTGCGGATACTCACTACTTCACTAATCCGAAACCGCATACGTATCGGCATGCGAATCGGTTTAGTTGTAAGGGAAGTCTGTTTTTCTTTCTTGTTGCATCCATACTTACGTTAAGTAAGCGAGCGGGATAAGGTTTTTCAGAATGGTTTACAGTTCACCGTTTACAGTGAAAAGAAACCAACTATCGGTCTGTGTGTCAACAGTCGTTTATATACCGTTAACTTTGCATAGTATGTGGTTCTCATGATGTTAGTCATTTGAACGTTGTCAAAGAACACCTCAAAACACTTCTTGTTCATATGACGCCACCACTGTCGTAATACTTACAATAATAAGTAATTACAAAAAAAGGCGCTTCATACGCACAAACACCAGTATACTCTATTGCCTCTTGGCAGTATAGGAGTAAATGGCTTGTGTTCTGTGGATAATGTGGCGTATTCTATAGACATTCTATAGATATTTTTCAGAATATAGACCCCTAAAACAACAAAAAATTGCTTTTTGCGCCCATATTCACCAACCAAAAGCCACGTGTTCGAGCATACGAATATTGACTTCATAAGTCAATAAAAGATACTCACACCCCGTGTCATCATCCACTGTTTCTGGAATCAGCATGTGACAGAAACGACTCCATCACGGCCAATACCATCTATACACTAAGACGTCTAGCGAGAGTTTTACCTTACACCCCTATAGTTAATAGAAAACGGTTTACGGCAAATGGCAAGCGCCCTAAAACCAAAGGTTTTAGGGCGCTTTTGTCTCCTACTTGGTCTTTTGTAAGAGACGTTTAGACCAATGAGTAGACACTCCAGCGTCTTTCACCCTGTCTTATAACTTGTCCTTTTTCAATCATCGCCTGAAGGTCACGCTGTATACTCTTCTCGCTTACATTCTTAATGACGTCTGAAATGTCTTTTATTGATACTTGTCCTTTTTCTTTCAAAATCTCAGCAATTGCTTCCTTTCTGTCCTTTATTATAGGACCAAGAGAATTGTCCTTTAATCCATCGGCTCGCTGTGCTTGTCTCTTAGGAGTAGTTGCGGACTTCTGTGTCTGAAACGTATCTGCCTCACGCGCTTGGATTCGATTGCCACCAGCTCGTTCAGTCGAACCTGAGTAATCGGCAACCGCAGATATGAGAGAGGTGACTTCAGAAGAAATAATAGAACCATATGCAGGCGCCATGAGCTCAGAAGATACTGCAACAGTGATGTAGCCATTCAAGAGCAAAAGCTTGCTCGTGAGTACCAGCAAGTTGCTGCGAAGTGTGCTTTCCGTGTAGAGGAGTGTCTCTGAAATCAAATCAAGGACTTCAAGGGACACTGTGCGAATCTGGTCTGCGAGAATGTCTTTTTCATGTATATGAGACAATGCTGAATGTCTGTTTAAGATAAAAAAGACAGCCGACACTACCTTTTCCGTCTTTTTAAAAACATTATTATAGAAAGCCTTTGAGTAGATGGGCTCTGTCCCTGATATGTCTTTAATTGTGTCTATTTGTCCCATATGAAGTTATGTCCTTGTATGTCTTTGAAATCCAACCTGTCCTTTTATATACGACAATAGTACTCCAAAAGGACAGGGACACAACTTTACATTCTCTAGGAATGTTTCCGACTTTTACACCCAGAAGCGCTATCCACAGGCCTCTGTGCGTTATTACTGCGTGGTACAATTTGTGTGCATTATGGCGCAGAGAAACAAGAAACGTAAGGAACGGCAACCCCTGTTTGATGACCTATCCCCTGCAGCAAAGCAAGGGATTGGTGCCGTACTTTTTGGAGTTCTTGGGATATTCTTTACCCTTTCAAGCTTTGGCTACGCAGGGCCAGCGGGTACCATGACCCACGGTGCACTCAATTACCTTTTTGGGTTTGGATTTGTACTTGCCCCCATCGCCTGCTTCCTCTATCTCTATGCGCTTATGAAGCCTCGAGATAACGGCAGAACAAGCGCCTCTAAGATGCTCGGTATTACGCTTTCGTTTCTTACGATACTTGCGCTCATCTCTTTATATGCTGAAGAGAACGGTGGGCTCTTTGGGTGGCTACTCGAATATCCTCTCGTTGGTCTATTTGGACGACTGACAGCAGGTATCACCCTTTCCGCGCTCGCTATCATTGGACTCCTCCTTACCTTTAATATTGGACTTTCGCTTCCCAAGCGCCGAACCAAAGAACCTTTGCAACAGAATGAGGATGTGGAGCAGATGCCTGTCACTGGCGGTTCCGGTGAAGTAGAGGAAGAAGTACCGGAAGAGCCTATCGAAACTGAGGGCGAAGAAGCTGATGGTCCAAAGAAACAGTCGCTCCGTGAGAAGATTGGGCTCGGAGCAGGAAAAGCAGAGTTCATCGTAACTAGTTTCTCTGGACGGTATGACCCACCCCCGCTTTCGCTTCTCGAACGTGACAAAGGCAAAGCGCGCACGGGCGACGTAAAGGCGAGTGCAAACATCATTAAACGTACACTGCAGAACTTTGGTATTGAGGTAGAGATGGACGAAGTAACTATCGGACCGTCTGTCACCCGCTATGCACTTAAACCAGCAGAAGGTGTGCGCATTGCAAAGATTGTTGGGCTTCAATCAAACCTCGAACTGGCGCTCGCTGCGAGCCCTCTCCGTATCGAAGCGCCGATTCCAGGTAAATCGCTTGTGGGTATCGAGGTGCCGAATACTACAAAAGCGATAGTCGGACTTGCGTCCATTCTTTCAACCCCTGAATATACGGACTCGCCAAAACCGCTCCTTGTTGCGCTCGGACGCAATATTTCCGGTGAAGCAGTCTTTGCAAACATTGCGAAGATGCCACACATGCTGATTGCGGGCGCAACAAATGCTGGAAAATCTGTAACTATACATGCGCTCATCACCTCTCTTCTTTTCCGCAACTCGCCTGACCAACTGCGCTTTATCATGGTTGACCCAAAACGCGTCGAGCTCACAAACTACAACGGGATTCCCCACCTTCTCACTCCAGTCATCATAGATGCCAAAAAAACAATCCTTTCGCTCAAGTGGTCTATCAAGGAAATGGAGCGCCGTTACGAAATACTTGAAACGGAAGGAGTTCGCGATATAGATACGTACCACCACAAAGTCTATCAGCCAGAACGCAAGAAATACGACGCACTCGACGAAGACGAGCAGACTGAAGAGGTCCAGGCAAAACTTCCTGAACCTATGCCATACATCGTCATCTTTATCGACGAGCTTGCAGACCTCATGCAGATGTACCCGCGCGAACTTGAGGCCTCTATCGTTCGCCTTACTCAAAAGAGCCGTGCTGTCGGCATACACCTCGTTCTTGCAACGCAACGCCCAGAAGTGAAAGTCATCACTGGGCTCATCAAGGCAAACGTGCCAGGGCGCGTCGCGCTTCGCGTAAACTCACAAATCGACTCGCGCACCATCCTCGACCAGTCGGGTGCAGAAAAGCTTCTCGGTGCTGGCGATATGTTGTTCCTCTCTCCTGACAATTCAAAGACTGTGCGTCTCCAATCTGCATATATCTCTGACGACGAACTGAAGCGTGTCGTTTCGTATTTGAAGAGTCAAGCGAATGCTCATACACTTGAATCGATTGACCTCACTCCCACTTCAGATAAAAGTGACATATTCATGGGTGTGTCTGTCGGTGACGAAGATGAAGACGACGATCTCTACGAAGAAGCGAAGCAGATTGTTATCTCTTCAAAGAAAGCATCTACTTCATACCTCCAGCGACGTCTTGGCATCGGGTACTCACGTGCAGCGCGTCTCATAGATATTCTTGAAAATCGCGGAGTAATAGGCCCAGGGCAAGGAGCAAAACCGCGTGATATTTTGGTCGAAGGCGCAGGTGGTGGAGCTCTGGCAGATGCCGACGAAGGAGCGCAAGATGACGAGTCTTCATCATCCTACGGTGATAGAGCATAGATATCTATGGAGATAGAAGGAAAAGTTTTTTTCCCTTTTAGGGGAGTACTCTCAGCGCTCCTTATCGGAGGCGGTATTTTACTTATCCTGATATACATCCTCTACCAAGCGCGCTTTCTCACCGAAGGACCCGTCATTACGCTTCAAAACGAGCCTCCGGTAACCACCTCCTCTAGCACCGTTTTGATCACTGGGAGGGCTCAAAACATAGTTTCTCTCTATATAAACGGGCGCACAATTTACACCACAGACGAGGGCGTTTTTTCAGAGACACTCACCCTCCCTTTAGGCTATACTATACTCACCATTGAGGGGGTAGACCGCTATGGGAAGCGCGAACGAGTTGAGCGCAGTATTGTATACAAACCAATTACTAATGAAGTGAAATCGAATTAATACATTTGTATGGCAGGATTTAAGAAAAAGAAAGAGATAGTACCGAAGACAGTGGGTATTTCTGATATCGCAGATACTATTCGCGGGATTAAAACAAAATTTGGAGATGATTCTATAATGACTTTGGGTGACAGGCCAAAGGTAAATGTGGATGCAATCCCCTCTGGTTCTATCGGCCTCGATTGGGCTCTTGGTATCGGCGGATATCCGCGCGGACGCATTCTTGAAATCTACGGACCAGAGTCTTCTGGAAAAACGACGCTCTCTCTTCACGCAGTTGCAGAAGCACAAAAGAAAGGCGGTATCTGTGCGTTCATCGATGCAGAACATGCACTTGACCCAGAGTATGCACGAAAGATTGGCGTGAAACTCGAAGAACTTTTGATATCACAGCCAGACACTGGCGAGCAGGCGCTTGAGATAGTGGAATCGCTCGTTCGCACAGGCAAGATTGATATTATTGTCATTGACTCTGTCGCTGCGCTCACTCCGAAGGATGAAATCGAAGGAGATATGGGCCAGCAACATGTGGGCAAGCAAGCGCGCCTTATGTCGCAGGCGCTCCGCAAGCTCACTTCTATCGTTGCAAAATCAAAGACCGTGGTTATTTTCATCAACCAAATCCGCATGCAGATTGGCGTGATGTTTGGAAACCCTGAAACAACCCCAGGAGGAAAGGCGCTTAAGTTTTATACATCAGTCCGCCTTGATATCCGCCGTATTGCTCAGATAAAGAAAGGTGAAGAGGTTGTAGGAGGACGTCACCGCGTGAAGGTTGTCAAAAACAAGGTGGCTGCGCCATTTAAGGTTACTGAGTTCGACCTTATGTATAACGAGGGAATTTCAAGCGAAGGCGAACTCCTTGCGCTCGGTGAGAAGTACGCACTCGTTCAGAAGTCCGGCGCTTCATACTCATACGGCGAAGAGAAGCTCGGCCGAGGGTACGATGCAGCACGCACATTCCTTTCCGAAAACAAACCTGTGGCGAAGAAACTTTTGGGTGAGATTCGTGAGAAGTTGAAAGCTGAATAAATGAAAAAGAGCGGATGCCCTCGGGCATCCGCTCTTTTTTTAATGAAAGTAAATCTCTATGCGCGAGCAGATTGCAGATGTGATTTGTATGGGTGTACAACATCCAAAATACTCATAGTTGCAACGGCACACATAACAATGAAGATACCAAGGGTCATCAGGTCTGCGTGTGCGAGCGCAGAGAGCATAAACTGGGGTAGATTCGCAATTCCTGCAGCTTCTGCATTTGCAATAACAGCGGCGACAAACACGAGTTTTGAGAGAACGTATGCGAGCACGAGCGCGAGTACTGTGTATCGCGTCACTGGGCGCGTAGACATATGGATTGCGTATGCAGTGTAGACATCTCGCATTATGTTCTTATGAAGTGTATTCATAGCATTTTTGGTTACATATCTTATAACTCTCGTTTTTTAAAAAGGTTACAGATTTTCAGACTTTGCGATATGCGCTTTAAAGGCAGCTTTTGCTCTGTGCACGCGCGTCTTCACCGCAGAGATGCTCTCGCCTGTTTTTTGCGCGATGTCTTTGTGCGACCAACGCTCGAGATAAAAGAGTCTGAGCACTTCCGCAAAGTGTGTTGGTAGTTCTGCGAGAACGCGCGCAACCATGTCTGCATTTTCCCTATCAAGAGCGGTTTCAGAAAGGTCTGCATACGCCTGTTCGTATTCTGGATCTAGCGGAGCAGCGATACGTCCATTGCGGGCATTTTTTGCATAGCGCGTGAGGCAAGTATTCGTGAGAATGGTATATGCCCATGAAGAAAACTTCGCCCCTTCACGTACTTCAAACTTTGAAGCGTTGACGTAGATTTTTGTGAATGTTTCCTGCACCACGTCCTCTGCATCTTGGTCTGAACGCACGATAGAACGTGCCTTTCTAAGAAATGCCTCTTGGTAGCGTTCGAGCAATACCGCAAAAAGCCACGGTTCTCCCGCCGAGCGCACCAGAACCTCCTCATCTGAAAGGTTGTGGGCTTCGTCTGTAGTGGTAAATCCTAACATATAGCAGAACGCGACGTTCTGTGTATAATACATCGGCTGTCCTCATTTTAGAACTAGACAACGAGGCCTTATGTTTCATTAATACCACATCCCTATGGCAATACTTGCATATAACGAGATACTCCCTAAGAAAATCATTCTTTGGAATGGCGAACCTTACGAAGTGCTCTCCGCACACGTTTTTCGCAAACAGCAGAGAAAGCCCGTTAATCAGACGAAATTGAAGTCTCTTCGCAATGGAAAGGCTGTCGAACAGACCTACCACCAGAACGAGAGCGTGGAGGAAGCTGATATTGCCTATAAGCAGATTGAGTACATCTATGAGAGCCGAGGTGAATTTTGGTTTATCACCCCAGGAAAGCCTGCAGAGCGTTTTACTCTAAAGAGCGAGCTTGTTGGCGAACAGATGAAGTATGTACAGCCAAAGACTGAGGTTGAGGCTATGCTTTTTAACGACGAGATTATCGGCATCCATTTGCCTATCAAGGTTGACCTTGTAGTGAGCGAAGCGGCTCCTGCAGTCAAAGGAAACACGGTGCAGGGTGGAAATAAACTCGTGACTCTCGAGACAGGCGCAAAGGTGACTGTGCCAATGTTTATCAATCAGGGTGATACTGTACGTATTAATACCGACACAGGCGAGTACACCGAACGAGTTTCAAAAGCATAGGGAGGCCTCCTTATGCTTTAGAAAAACAAAAGCCCCGCAAAGCGGGGCTTTTGTTTATAAAGCTCTTAAAAGTTTTATATCCGAGGCGTCGAGGAGTAAAAGTGAGAATCGTAGATACCTACGGTGAACATTTTTGCAACGATGACAACGACGGAGATAGAGCTTTTTAGAGCTTTATCTTTAGCGAGCGATGTATGGCATAAGAGCCATAAATCGAGCACGCTTTATCGACTGCGCGAGTGAACGCTGTTCGTGCGCTGAAAGCTTTGACTTGCGGCGGCTTGTAATGCGCGCATGCGTGTTGATGTACTCACCGAGCAAATCAGTGTTTTTGTAGTCAAAATACACTGTATTGTCTGTTTCCTTCTTGTCTTTTTTAGTAATTTTTTCCATGTTAATTTTTGAAACTATAATTTTTTGTGTGGTCAATGAGTACGAGTTAAAAATTTCATAATCGAGGCGCGGAAGAGCGAAAACCTGAGCCATACAAACGTACGGTGATGGTTCGAGCAACGAACGCAACGACGAGTATGGAAATTTTAAACGTACTCTCTCTAAAATGGGATATCCTCGGGGTTAATCTCCTCCTCAGGATACGAAAGCGGACCCGCATCGTCCTGTTGTTTTGAAGGACTAGAAGCTGTGCGCGGGCTTTCGCCTCCCTCGCTCGCACCGCCTCCTGCACCACCACGCGGGCCAAACTGTACGCGGTCAGCAATTATCTCTGTGCGGTACTGTTTGACTCCATCTTTGTCCCAAGAACGTGTCTGGAGTCTGCCCTCGACAAACGCGCCAGCACCTTTCTTTAAGTATTGGCCGCACGTTTCTGCCTGGCGTCCAAATACGGCAACATTGTGATAATCGGTTGATTCCTGTTTCTTACCATCCCTATCCTTATATACACGGTTCGTTGCGAGTGAAAAACTGCATACTTGCATCCCCGAAGGAAGTGACTTCACTTCTGGGTCGCGAGTGAGATTCCCATAAACCATTGCTTTGTTGATGTACATAGAACAAATAGTGAGATGATAATGGACGGATATTACTCAGCAGCGATTACTTCAAGCGACTTCTCGAGTTCTTCTTCTGAGATTTCTTTCTTTGGTTCTTCTGGCTTCTCTTTCTTTGAATCATCCTCCGTCTTCTTTTCTTTGTGCTTCTGCTCAAAGAATTTTACGGGACGCGCGACTTCTGAACGATCGAGCTTGATAATAATGAAACGGAATACGGAATCTTTGTGAACAATCTCAGCTTTGAGATGCTCAAGCTTCGCAGACTCAAGCGTAAACCTAACCCATCCAAAGTATGAATGGTTGTAACGAAGATTACGGCCTTCAACTGACTTCGACACCTGATATGCAAGGTCAAAGCGCTGTGGTGCCTCTTCACCCATAATAATACCTCCTTCGTGATCGATAAGTGTTTTCAGATCCCCAAACACCGCAGGGACTTCCTCTTCAGCAACCGTTGGAAGAATGTGGAAGGCAAACTCGTAGTGCGACACCTTTTCAGGGTCAACTCCAAGCGCCTCGGTTACTGGCATATTTTTTTCTGCCATAGGCACAACCCTACCACGAAAAATCCCGAGAGACAACCGCGCCGTACATGCTACAATAGCCCCATGAAAAATGGTCTCTCGGAGACACTCAATTGGGAGCGTATAGTTCTTGGCATACTCGTCCTTGGTCTTGCAGTACTTGGCTTTTTCTACTACCAGAGCACGCAGGATGTTTCAAACCTCACCGTGGAAAAAACAAGTGTCCTTTCTGAGCTCGAAACGGTGAAAGCTGTGTCTACAGCAAAAGAAACAGAGCTCTTGGCTACAATCTCAGAGCTTCAGGCAAAACTCGACGCAACCGAGGAAGAACGAAAAGAACTCGCGTCAGAATTGGATGATGAAAAAGACAGAAACGATGCATTTGAGGACAAAATTGGAAAAATTGGTAAGACTGTGGGTACACTAGACAAGCTCGCAAAGACGGACAAGGAGCTCCTCATTAAATATTCAAAAGTTTCATTCCTAAATGAACACTACGCGCCTGCTAAGCTCGAAACTATACCTGCACAATATCGCACAAGGCCAGCAGATGACGAATTCTTCAACGCAAGTGCATGGCCAAAGCTGAAAAAGCTACTTGATGATGCACATGACGACGGCATCGATATATCAGTACTTTCTGCGTACCGTTCGTTTGATTCACAGAAGCAATTGAAGAATGCATATACAGTGACATACGGCACTGGAGCGAATGCATTCTCTGCGGACCAAGGCTATTCAGAACACCAGCTCGGAACAGCGCTCGATTTCTCCTCAAAGGATATCGGCGGCACGCTTACTGGCTTTCATACTATAAAAGCGTACGAGTGGTTGCAGAAGAACGCATATAAGTATGGCTTTATACTCTCGTACCCAAGCGGAAATGCGTACTATATTTTTGAGCCATGGCACTGGCGTTATGTCGGAGAAGATCTTGCAAGAGACTTACATGATGAGGGAAAATTCTTCTATGATGTGGATCAGAGAGAAATCGACAAGTACCTCATCTCCATCTTCGATTAACAGGTGCACTGGCACCCCATCTGCTTAATCGCCTACGTCACTCGAGTACTTACTGTACTTAGTACAGCTCGCACTCTCACTTCTTGGCTTCTCGCATCTGAAGCACCATTGCATCTGTTATTTAATTGGACTTTCATTATTCGCTTCTCGTGGTTCTTTGAACAATACAAACTTGAAAAGTACAAACGTAACGATGGAGAAGAAGAAAATCACCGAGGCAATAACGACAAGATACCAGTTGATACCGAGCCATTCAGTCACTGTTTTTACAACCTGTGCTTGGATGTAGGCAAGTATGAGTGAGTATGCGAGAAATATTGAAAGACGCGTGATGTGCCCTCCCGATGTTTTAAACGTGACGAACGTGTGCAGAATAAAATTGTAGAGCAGGTTCGCACTGAGACCTATAAGGTATGCGCTGAAATAATTCTCCCGACCAAACACGAGTTCCGCAAAGAAGGCAGTGATTCCGAGGTTGATAGCAACGCCGGTTACCCCTACGACAAAAAAATGCAGGTAGCGAGACGAATGCAAAAACTGCATGAAACGTACTGGATGTAACAAAGTGAGCACCATTGGATTATTCTACAATACCGAGCGACTGTAATACCTGAAGCTCATCCAGCATACCACGGTAGAGAAAGCGAACTACGTGTTCCCCGCTCTGGACTTCTACTGCCATGTAGAGTCCATTTGCACGAATGATATCAACCTGTTTCCCATCAATCGTTGCATGCCACCCCGGAAGATTTGTCTCTGAAAGTACGAGATACTGTGGTTCCTCTGTCAGCACAGAGAATTCAAATGCTCCATTTTCCTCTTTTTGAAGAGTGAGTATGCCACTTTGTGCTGTGCTTGAAGAGCAATCTGTGCACTCGAGATATGTCACTGGCTCTGCTATTGAACCGAAAGACAATGTATTAATTGTTCGCTCCCCTATTGGTTCGGTGTGCGCTGCCAAAAAGTACCGCGGCAACGCAAATGCATTCTCATATACATAGAACGGAATCTTTAGATTTGATGCTTCAGGCATTCCGAGTAGTGTTAAATCCGGTGACGAAAGCTCCACACCGGACATGATATATTTTCCACCCATCATGCCAAAGAGCGGTAAATGCGAGAGAAGGCTATCTCGGCGCTCTTCTGTTGTCCTCACGACATATCCAGCTCCCAACTCCCCTCCGAGATAGCCCATAGCATCTAAGGTATGCGATGGCTCAAACTGATCGTATCCATCGACAGAGCGTACGCCAATAAGTGCGTTACCGTTTGGATACGATATGGTGCTGTGAAATTCTCTGAGAGATGACTCTTCTCCCAATGAAAGCTTGTACTGCGGAGGTATGTACGCCTGCATCACAATGTCGGGCAAAAACGTATAGGTGCGATAGAGGTGGGTATCTTTAACGCCAACAGTCTCGAGTGCGTTTGGATAGTCCCACACAGTACGCGGAAGAAAAGTATGCCACTGAACCATTCCCACAAATAGCACTGTCGATACAGAGAGCACAAATGCAACACTGGCAAATTGAGTCACCTGTATTTTTCCCCGCACCAAGAGAACGGCGAGGGTAATGCCCACTGCAAGAGAAATAAACGGCAGGGCTATCTTCGGATCTGTGAATGAGAGAAATTCTCTATATGCATCCAGCCCACGGTTGATTGCATCTTGATAATGTTCAGTCGATTTTGAAAATCCAAAGTGTGAACGCAACACTGTGTCGAACACAAAAAATATTATTCCTGTGATGAACCCCCTTCCATATACTGCAAGCACTTGCATGAGAGCGACTCCTCCCACAAAGAGCGCGCCCGCTGTCGCGATTATGTATACCGCATATCGGAACAAACGCGATTGTGAAAGCATTTTTACATTATCAAATCCATACGCTCCTAAAAGCGAAAGGAGGAACGCTCCGACAAACATGAACCGAAACGGAAATCTAAACAAATCAAACACTGGGATTTTACTCAAGAGCCAAAAAAGCGGCGACCATTTCAGTGACGCGACAAATGCAAACAGAAACGCAAGTACAATTGGAGCAAACGTACGAGCTGTCTTTGTTAATGGTCTTCGTTTAATGAGTGGTATAAGAGTGAGGAGGATAGCGCCAAGAGCGAGTACTGACCAGAGTGCTCCCACAAAGAGCGGTTTTCGGCCTACCGTTACATATGGCACATAAAAGTAATCCGGCACCATAAAAAGAAGCGCGTCACCGAGTGCGACGGATTTTAGTGTTATTTGCTCATACGTCGCAGGTTCCGCACGTGAAGTTTGAGAGAGAAACTGCATTGAGGGAATGGTTTGCGGTAGACTGATGAGAACGCCGAGGACGACAAGTGAACACATCGCTCCGAAAGCTGTAAGGAACCGTCTTGCGTTCCATTTTTCAAAGTATGCTTTCCCAAGAAAGATAATCCCCAGCAGTGCTAATGCATAGACTATGAGTTGCGTGTAGCCACTAAGCAGTGCCCATCCGAGTCCAATGCCTCCGAGCAGAATATGTCGCCATGAGGCGCGCGTGTCTCTGAATGCCTTTGTCACAACGAATACGAGAAGCGGAAGTAAAAAGAGTGTATTTGCGATAACCGGATTTGAGAGAAACCGCCAATGAAATGCCATCAGATAGCTTGGACCAACAAGCGCGGACGCTGTGCGTGAAAGACCAAACGCTCGTGCTGACATGTAAGAAAACACCATGACTAACATGAAATCGAGTGCGAGCCGTAGGTGCATCCCCGCATCTGTCGAGAATACGGTAAACAAAAAAAGATTGACTGGGTCAAAGAAACCACCGACTTGGCTCACGTATATGGGAAACCCGGAAAAGATAAAGGGGAACCACAAAAACGATTGCCCGCTGTGGAGCGCTTTGCTGTAAAAATCGAATGCTGGATAATAGTACGAAACGAGATCTTCTCCTGTGGGGTAGAGACTATTGCCCACCAGGACCGGCCCTAAAAATGCCCCTATGGTGAGGCAGAAAAGGAGAAAGACATGGGATGTTCGCTTAATCATAGATTGCGCAGTTCCTTACTCCGTACAATACTCGCCATCGCCGTCACAATCAAGAACCCTTCGACGGGAAGCCTGTAGCGTGCGTTCGAAACAGGTCCTGTGAGTATCGCAAAATAGAGTACGATGCCAGAGACAAAAAGTGCAAGGGCAAATCTACGCGAGAACATGAGTTTTACGATGGTCAGGCCAGAGAGAGCGCACGTCAGTATCCAGAACCCTGTTCCAACAAGTAACAGTCCGACAGAAAGCCCCCCGCTTTTCATGTACCCAAACACTGTACCAATATCGCCTTTTAAAAGTGCGGTTGAAATATTTGGAACAGTACCCACTTCTATTCCCATAAGGCGTATGGTATCGCGCAAACCGTCCGTGAGAAAAAATGGAATGGTCTTGAAAAGATGAAACCACAGGTATGACAATTCCTCACCACGAATAATTTCGCGGAAGGTCTGTGTGAAAACAGAAGACCTTGCTAGTGAGAGTGCGTCTTCTCGCGGGAGTGCATCCTGCTCAAGGCGAAATGAATCAAGTATCGCTTGTTTCTGAGTACTGGGACGGTACTTTAAATACTCCGGAGCGTTATACAGCATGAGATTTGCATTTCCCACCGACGATATTGCATATGAGCCAAAGTACGTATGGTTTCGTATCATCCATGGACCGACGATAACCAGTGTGGCTAGTAAAAATACTGCAATTGATATAAGCGTATTTTGCAACCGACGATTAACAAAAAGTATGCACAGCACTCCGAGGAGCGGTAGAAACATTGCAATGGGGCGCGTGAGAATACACACGCCCAAAGCGAGACCGGCCGTGCCATAGAGATATTGACGCATTTTTGCATCTGTTTCCTTTTGCGCCCGCACAAATAGAAACAGCATTCCTAATAGGAGACAGAGAAAAAACCCGTCAGAAAGCAGTGAGGCTCCAAGAAAAAGTCTAATGGGTTCAAAAACAAAAATGATTGAGCCCCAAAATGCGGCGCGCTCATTGTATGGGCGCGCCAAGAGGTACAAAAGCGCTGGAGCAATGCTCAATATAAGCGATTGTATAATCAATACTATCAGCCAACTACCGGAGAGCAGATACAGAATTCCCAAAAAGAACGGGTACCCTGGCGCGCGAAAGCTTTCTATTGCAAATGGCGCTTCACGTGAGACGGAGAACACACGATGCTCAAATATATTCTCAGCAAGTATCATATACCCTCTCGCATCGCCCGTGAGTATGGTCGCGTCAAGGCCATGACGCGCTGAAACGAGCACTATGAGCAGTGCTGCCACCAGGCTTACTCCAGTTGATAGAACGAGTATGAATACTGTATTTGAAAACTTTGGCAAGCGCATAGGAATGTTATTTCTTTTTTTCCTTCTTGCGAGCGACAGCAACAAGAGAGACGCCAAATGGAAGGCGGGTGAATCGAAGCAAGAATCGCTCAGCACCAAAGAGTGTCGCGAAGAGGCTATTTAGTATCCGGGGTGAACGAGTGAAATCGCTTGTTTCATTCTTTTTTACAAAAAACTTTTGAATGAGCCGGACAAAGGCAATGGGCGGGAATAAAAAGAAATTGTAGTAACTCACGAGAGTGGGCTCGAACCCAGCTAACTTTAATTTTGTTAAAAGCTCCGTGCGTCGATACCGGCGATAGTGGTGTGCGCGTTCGTCATGGCTTGTCCATAGGAACATAAACGCAGGGACCGTAATAAGGACGATGCCGTTTGGCGCAAGAATGCGATGCACTTCTTGTAGTGAATCGGCGTCGTCTGAAAGATGCTCAAGCACATCAAGCAGAGTCACGACGTCATATTTATTGCTTTCGATTCGCGGCGACGGAAATGGCGCATCAATAATCTCGATGTCAGGGGCAACTGTTCGCGCAAGGTTGAGCGCTTCAGGATGCGACTCAAGCGCAACAGCTTGGAAACCAATACGTTTGAATGCAGCCGTGTTGAGGCACGTACCAGCGCCAACGTCGAGCAGAGTGCTTCTATTTTTCTTAAAACGCAAAAGGATATCTTTGATAACAGCACTTCTGCCAAGAAACCACCAGTGTGTTCTCTCCATTTCTGCCATCTCTCCGTATAGTTTTGTGTCCATACTTATCGGTACTTGCCCATTACGCGACGCAGGAGAATCTGCATGAGACCTCGAAGAGAGCGAAATGTATCGCGAAATGGGCGAACACGCGAATCTGGGTCGTCAGTCCACTCAACTGGGAGTTCGATGTACTTGTGGCCACGAATATTTGCAACGTACACTTTTTCTGCCTCCGCTACGTAGAATGGGTCGTACTGGTGGGCAAAAATATCCTTTGCAGCTGAACGGCGAAACATTTTGAAACCAAGAGTAAAATCTGTTACGTGTGGCATGAGAAAAAGCAACCGCGCGAGATATAAGAAACCGTATCCTAAAAATACGCGCATAAACGGCTGCCATACTACTATTTTTGCACCTTTCATTTCCCTGCTCCCAAAAATTGCGTCGAGCTCGGGATCGGCATCAAATGCGACTAAAAAACGGCCTATGGCTTCCTCGTTCACAGAGCCATCTGAATCAGTCTCGAGGACCACTTCTCCGCGAGCCTCTGCCATCCCACGCTTTACTGCGTTGCCCCGTCCTCTATTTATTCCATCAGAAAGCAGTCGGAGTTCCGAATGCGATTTTTGAATGCCCTCAAGAACTCGCACAGTGTTGTCACGACTCCCGTCGTCAACGATAATAATTTCGTACGGACGCCGTAAGCTCCCTAGATAGGCAAAAAGTTTTGTGAGTGTACGCGGAAGGCGTGTCTCTTCGTTATATGCTGGTATTACTATTGAGAGGTCGGGATTTGGCATAGCTTTACTTGCCCACTTCTTTTTTATCTTCCTCGTGGTACACGCGCTCCACGTTCACCTCCCACAAATTGTGCGAGCTTCCATCGGCAATATTTTCCGCAGCGAGCATTGCTGTCAACATCGCATGGTCCTGGTTGTTGTATCGGTGCATGCCGTTTCGCCCTACTGGATAGAGGTTTGAAAACAGTGCGAAGGCTTCCTTGATTTTTGGCATAGCAGCTTCATACGCATCGTCGTATACAGGATATGTTTTTTCAACCCGCACGACAGCGCCGTCAACTACATCTGCCCCGCCTGTGAGCCCAATGCTTGCGAGCTCCTTCGTGCCAAGCGCTATGAGTTCTTTGTCAGGCATACTCCAGATTGGGTCAGAGGTGAAACAGAAATATTCGAGACCCAAACATGTCGTGCCATTATCTGGCACCATGTACGGCGACCAATTATTGAAATTTTGGATGCGGCCAACTTGCACACCTGGTTCATGGATATAAATCCAGTTATCAGAAAAAAGGCCTGTTCTGTTGAGTACGAGTGCAACAGTAATGAAATCGCGAAATGAGAGAGAGTTTGCCGCTTTAAGCGCCTCATCACTCACGTGCGGTTCGAGTATTGAAAAAAGTGCTGGTATAGGCATGCTTGAAATAACAGCACCGACTTCAAAGGTGCGCTCCCCTTCGGGAGTTTTTACTACAACTGCAGTGGCCTTTCCATCTACGTGTCTAATGCTTTTTGGTTCAGAGTTGAAATGAATCTCTGCTAAGCCGGTTGTGAGCACTCTGTCGAGCGTTTTCTCCCACATCATTCCAGGGCCGAGTTTTGGATAATAGAACTCTTCGATGAGGCTCTTCACTGCATTCCCCCGATTGCCGAAAAGCGCAGTAGTAATAAGGCTCGTAACTGAAAGGCCCTTAATGCGCTGTGCTGCCCACGATGCCTTGATTTCAGTACAAGGTATGCCCCAGACTTTTTCCGTATATGATTTGAAAAAAGTATTATAGAGTCGCCATCCAAAATTATTGACGATGTAATCTTCAAAAGAATCTTCTTTTGCACGAGGAAACAATTTTGCTTTTGCATAGCTCAAACCTCCTAAAAAACTTTCCCAAAGCCCCAGCTTCTGCACAACGTCGAACGGTTTGATGGGATAATTGAAAAACATGCGTTTGTAATACACATGCGAAAGTCGCGGTCGCTTTATAAAGTCGTCGCCCAATACTTCGCGCCACATTTCATTGACACGTTCAACTTTAGTAAAAAATCTGTGGCCGCCGATATCAAAATGGTATCCGTTATATTTAACAGTACGTGAAATACCGCCCACGACAGAATCTTTTTCAAGAATGATTGAGCGCTTTCCTTTTTTAGCGAGTTCGTACGCAGCAGTCAAACCAGCAGGTCCCGCTCCTATGATGAGTGTTGGTTTTTCATTTTCCATATTACGAGCGCGAGTGCGGCTTACGCGCAATGATGTAGAGGTGGGCACTCACCGCTTCCGCACCAGCCATATTTGCGAAAAGTAAATCAAAGAATTTGAGCGGTCCGAGGATAAGCATGAAGACGTGTGCGAAAAACGGTGCAACGCGCCTGCTTCCGAGCGCGAATATTACGCCAAGCCAGTATGCGAGGAAAATAAGAAATGCGCTCCATGGGCCCGAACGCACGCCGAGTTCAATAACTTCAAACCCTGGGAACAGTTGCTTGAGACCACTCGTCGTAAATCTGTTAAAGTCGTCCGGCGATGCGTGATACGGGTGGATGAAGGGCGCGCTTGCATACACTATGCCCCCTGGTTTCAAAATGCGTGCAATCTCGCTTGCAGCTCCCACTGGGTCAGAGACATGCTCGAGCATTGATTCTGTTGCCAATCCATCAAACGTTCCATCTTTGAAAGGCAATTTATCTGCGCTCGCGACTACGTCGACGCCTGGGAACGGAAATATATCCACGTTCACAAATTGCTGTGCTACACGGTCTGGCCCTGAACCAATGTCCCCTACAAGCGCGCCTTTCTGTGTATGCAATAGAAGGCGTCTCGGCCCATTCTGAACCATGAGAACAGGACAGAATAAGTGCCAAATAGTGTAATAGATAACAGGAAATTGTTTGAGGAATGATTTCAGCCAATTGACACCGCTTAAGTGTTGCCCTTCGTTTAGTTCAAAGGTAACATCCTCCGCAAGCAACGGAACATTGCTTGGCGATATTTTAAATGAGTGTCCGTTGTGGCACTGATAGGTTTTGCCGCTTACGCCTAGTGATGCACGGCAGGTAGGACATGAAAGTTGTGAGGCAACACTCGCGAGACGAGCGGGGTCAGACACTTGCGCTGGCTTTCGGAGGTGTATTAAACGATGGAGTAGCAAGAGGTACATGGAGCGAATGCCGTCCATGTATCGAATTTTCTTTCCTTCTTCAACAGTACGCGGTGCGTGCGATATAGGCACCTCAACGATTTTATATCCAGCCGCTGATGCATCGCCTATGAAGAGATAATCTGCTTCGAAACCACTGCCAATGAATTTTGCTTTTTGCGATACCTCTCGTGAAAAGAGTTTATAACATGTCCATGCGTCAGTGAGACGCGTTCCGTAAAGAACATTCACGAAGTGAGTGCTCACCCATACCCCAATGCTAATAGTGAAGAAATCTTTTATGCGATGCCAGTGGGTCTCTGCATTACGCGAACCAAATACAATCTGCGCTCCTGTCTTATCTACAACATCAAGGAGTTTCTTAATTTCTGCCGGATCGTACTCCAAATCAGCGTCCTGCATAATCATGTAGTCCCCGTTTGCTTCAGCAATTGCGGTACGTTCCGCGTCGCCCTTCCCCCTGTTTTTTGCATGAAAAATAATGAGGTACCCCGGTTTGTCCATGTATGCAGAAAGTATGTCGCGCGAACGGTCTTTCGAACCATCGTCAACTACAATGATTTCCTTTTTCCATGAACCAAAGTCCGCCTTTGCTACACGGTCAAGAAGCTGTTCGATAGTGGCCTCCTCGTTATAGCAAGGAATAATAACAGAAACTGTCTTTGGCATGTTGTTTTTATCTGTGGTATGTAGCTCCTCCATAGCAAACTTTTGCCCACCCAGTATAGCACCCCCAACTTCATGAGCCATAGAGCCAAAAAGCACTCTCTGATGGCCTACCGAAACAGTGAAAACGCGGTTTCGTCATGGTACTCAAATTGCACCACATGCTCGCCCGCAGGTACAAGAACTGCCTGAAAGAGGTAATTTGCAGTATACCCATCTGCACTCACACCATCAATTGACACTTCCCACCCTGGAAATGAACTCTCAGAGAGCACGAGCCACTGTGGACTCTCCAGTACTGTCTCAACTGCAATGTCTCCTGAGTTGTAGGTAATTATATTGATTGCTCCCCCGCCTCCTTCGGTCGGTTCACAATCGCCGCACTCGATTACCGTTTCATTTTTAAAATTGGATACCTCTATAGTTTTAAGAAGCGTATCTTTATCTCCAGTCACGTATGTCGGTCGTTCTGCAAAATATACGCGCGGAAGAACATTTTTGTTTTCATAGAGATAGGCGGGGAGGTCTTCGAAGCCTGCTGGTACTCGAAACTCTTTGACAAGTGCTAATCCTTCCGTATTTAGTTCATAGAGTGAATATATATACTTCACGTTCATCATAGAGATGAGCGACAAGCGTTTTATAAAGTCTGCTTTTTTTTCTTCCAAAGTTGCCGGAAGCATTACGTCACGATTGTAGAGAAGGTTCAATTCACTGGTTGCCAATGCGGGACTATTTTCATCAAATGCAAAAAGTGCACTGTTGTACGCGAGAACAGTATCGAGTAGGCGATTCGCACGGAGGGTGCGATATGGTGCCATACCGTCCATGCGCTCAATGCCGGAATACAGCGTACTGTTATTGAAGAGGAGTTCGAGCTGGAGCTCTGTCATATCGTAGTTTGTGAGTGTGCGTTCACGAAGTACTTTGTCAAATACCCCGTCCCCAATCAAAAATCCCATTATGCGGTACGAATGCGAATTGCTCTCACGAGAAATAAGCTCCTGCACCAGAGCGGGCTCCTTAATGTACAGTGATTGAGGGATATATGAACGCCACCAAAAGATTGATGCACCAATCACTGAATACGTGACAAGTGAAATGAGAGCATACGATGCGTACAACCTAAGTGGTTTTACACGATTATAAAGCACTAAAAATAAGAATGCTAATACCCAACACATCACGCCAAAGAAATATGGTGGATTGGAGAATGAGAATGATGCACTCACTTTATCAAATACTTGTGCAAGGAGGTTCGTATAGTGCTCCGGCGGAAAGTGAAGCGGGTTTTTCTTTGCATACAGGAGAATGAGCTTCATCCCCCATTCTGGGGAACTTGCGAGAAACGCGACACCGTACTGGAGCACTATGCTTCCAATAGTGAGGGCTAAGACTATAATACCGGTCGACCACAATGCGGCTTTTTTTATACGAGCAGTTACACGTTCTGGATTTTGTAAGAATCCTTCGATGCCGGACGCACCAAGATATGCGAGCGGGAAAGCGGCAGCAATCATCCATCTGAAGTTGCCTCCCATTCGTGAAAATGGCGGTATGTGTTCGTTCAGCCAACCAAACACCGGGAGGTGGAACGCAAACGCTACAATGAGGCAATACAGCGCGGTGAAAAAGACTGCAGTTCGTGTCCTGTACACAATGAGCCCGAGCACCGCAAAGACAAGTGCGATTGGACCGATGTAAAAGCCAGCAGAACCGCCGCCGCCTAAATAGGGAATCTGAAAATTAGGAGGGAGTACAAGTGGTAACAGCTCGCCTATAAAAGGATAATATGCATTCTGTGTTGCGTAGGTACTTGTGCGTATGGTGAGGTCTATGAGGTGTGCCGACGGAAAAAACTGTTTCAGTCCAAGCAAAAGTCCAACAAGCGTAACTCCCGCATAGGTCAGGCTCACGGGCATCAATGCTACCCATTTCTTCGCTTTGTCCCAGTGCTCATAGTCGAGAAAAAGCGCGTATGCGCCTGCTATACAGTACGCATAAAAAACTATCTGCATAAAACCTGCAAGAAATCCGATTGCGAGCGCTACACCACCACCAAGAACAGCAAGTGTGTACGCTCGTACAGTACGGCGAACTGACGCATAGAGAAGCGCATAGAGAAGCGCTGGCAGAATCATAAACGAATGTGCTGCAATCGTTCCTATCTCAAGCCATTGCAGGGTCGTCGCTGAAAAATATAATATCCCGAGTATGACTGCTGGGGCACGGCGCCATCCGAGTTCACGTCCAAAAAGGTAGGAAAAAATGAGTCCGAGCGTCGTCGCGATTGTTATGCTGAGGTGGTGTGAGAAGAAAACACCGAAGTGCGAAAAGAGAAACCGGTTGAAGGGATAGAAATTCCCGTAGAATTGGTCGAGGCTTGTCGGTAGGCCCCCGTAATATCCTCCCTGCCAGAGGAATGGGATGTTGCTTTCGAGAGATTGCGCGACAGCATGAGAAATTGCATAGTAAAAACCCATTTGCTCTTCACCAAAAAATACCTTGCCACCGAATAGAACTGGCGAAAAAATAAAAACAGCGAAAAGGGTCAGAAATACGATTGGTGCCCATTCTCGGAGAAGCCGTATCTTCATAGTGTATGTTGGGGCACAGTATACGTGAGCTGTGCAGTAGAGACAAATGGCGCCCTGAAGTGACGTGATACTATTTTCATACATAGAAACATCATGCGAACACTGCTTTTTCTTATCGCAAATGGCATTGCCGGTTTTCAAGATTTAGCAGTGGGTATTGGCGTTGTCGCTCTGTATGCGTATTTCTCCGATATGGAAGTCTCACTCGCCATGCTCGCTATGGGCGCGGTGCTCGGCGTACTTCCTGACCTCTTCGATGTTGTCCCACAAATAATTCTTGGAAACCCGCCGTTAAAAGGCGAAGACCACCATCTCACTTTCTTCCATCGGCCGCTTTATATGGTTCCCCTTGTCGCGTTTGCGGGATTAGTGCTCGACTCGTTTTTTATCGGCCACATATTCTGGACTGTCATCGCACCACTCTTAGTTACCTACCATTATATTCATGACACGTGGGCTGGCATCGCGTGGCTCTATCCGTTCAAACGAGAGTATCCAATTCCAGGGCGCGGATGGGTCGCTCCAGAAAAATGTGGCACAACGCCGGGTCACCGCATTTGGATTGATACGTACTGGTATTACGGAAGCATGTTTGCCCTCCGTGAAGTATTGGTTGGCACAATTGCACTTCTATTTGCTGGGATACTGCACTATGGACTCACTGTTGGGATTGCTGTATTTCTACTGCCATGGTTAGGAGTAGGAGCATATTGGGGAATCACCAAGGCACTCAAATAAGCTATTAAAACGTTACACCGTAAAGTTTGCGAGCATTTTCAAGAAGTTGATTTTCAAATTTCTCGATGTCGACTCCACGAATTTCAGCAAGCTTCCTTGCAACGTCGAGCACGTACGCAGGTTCGTTTCGCATTCCGCGATGCGGAACTGGCGCGACGTATGGAGCGTCAGTTTCCGCATGAATCATATCTTCGGGTATGTACCGCACTACCTCGTCATAGTCGCTGGTAAAAGTAACGACGCCAGTAAAAGAAACCGAGAATCCTATATCCAAAAATAATTTGGCGTCCGCAACGCTTCCAGCAAAAAAGTGCGCGTTACCTGCCACCTTGCTTTCCGATTTCAAAATCTCCCACACATCGCGATACGCGTTCATGCTCGAGTCTTTTCCATTTCGGATATGGAGCATGAGTGGCTTCCCTATCTCATTTGCAAGATGTATCTGCGAAATAAAGACTTCTTTTTGTGCACCAACCGATTCAGGAGTTGTATGGAAATAATCGAGACCGCACTCGCCTATAGCTACCACTTTTGGATTTTTGGCTAATTCTCTAAAAAAATTGAAATCAAAAACCTCACCTTTAGAGGTAAAAGGGCTCCCGCCCTCACCAGTTTCTTCTTCGTCATGACGTCCTGCTGTCGTCTGTACTGGGTGTAGACCAACAATCGAGTACGCATGTTCGTGCGCATCTGATATTTCAACAGCTTTTTCTGACGTAGTACGTTTCGTCCCCACATTGATAAGTGACACACCTGCTTCTTTGGCACGCGTAAGTACTTCCTCCCTATCCGCATCAAATGCAGACAGATTAACGTGTGTGTGAGTATCTATGTATTTCATCTTATTTTACTCTGTCGTAGTCATCTTCATACCGTTCAATGTCATCTTCATTTGGTTTTCCAATTGCAAGTTCAAAAAACCACCCCTTTTGCATTCGATGCATATCACCTGGATCAACTCTATACAACCCTAAATGCCACTCCGTTCTATTTTTGTGTGTTTGCAACGAGGTCCTTCCTTTTACACGCAGAAATTTAAACCATAGTTTTTCAAAGTGAAAAATTTTTATCATCCATCCCCACGGCCTTATTTCCATCTCTATATAACACACCTATCTGTGACATGGTTTCAAGATCACCAGTGGCTATTGATAGTCATCACCATGCGCTCACCCGCCTTGATAGGAGGCACGCCGTGGAATGAGACGTCGCCAAAAAACATGTGGAGCGCACCAATCGTGTAGTGAACGGTTTCGTACCCGTACCATTTTCGTGCAAGTTCCGAGTGGCGCAAGATACGTGAAATGATTTTCGACATGAACGGAGAATATTTCTTACGGATATTTGGAAAAATCACGAGGTAGCCGCCATCTTTCTTTGTATCAGCAGGAAGCAAGAGCGGAATAATACCGTTAAAATATGCGCCGTCGTAATGGTAGTCAGTCTGTCGAGTCTCGGCGCCATTGCGCGCATCTTTATAGGGAAATCCAAATACCTGCTTCTCACGCTTTAACGCTACATACGTTCTGTTCTCTATTTCACAGCGTGTTTTGTGAACGAGATCACAAAATTGAAAAATCTCATCAGACATCACAATCTGCTGTGCGGTTGTGCCCGCTAGCTGTTCGTTCTTTTTGTTACCAATGGAGCGGTCCTTCACCTGTTGTAAAAGCGCATTCCATGTTGCGTCGTCAAGAAAGTTTGGGAGCACCGCTTGCCCTGTTTTTAGTATTTCCTTCACGAAGATAGTCATTTTTTCTTTGTCTGTGAGAAATGTTTTGTATGTGTCTCGAATCATGGTGTTTATTGGATTATGCAAATAGTATACCGTACCAAGTAAAAACTAATCCTTTCGTACAAAGAGCGATGCGGGCATTTTGTTTTTCCGTACTGCATTCTGAATCTTATTTGCTGTTTCTGGCATAAACGGCACGAGGTATGCCGCGAGTCTATAGACGTGCCGAACCAAGAGCTCTATATCAGCAAGCGCCTTCTCTTTCTCTTTTGAAACATCTGATTTCACACCTTTATATGGCATATGTTCTTGCATATAGAGGTCGCCTTTCCCAATATGTTCAAATATTTGGTCTAGTGCTTCGCCAAGTGCATACCTATCCATTTTCTCATTAAATGTTACATCCCGTGCTTCTTCCGTGACCTGAACTGGTGATAAGAGGTGCGTTTCTGCAAGTTTCATCACGCGCGCAACAAGATTCCCCAGACCATTTGCAAGGTGCGCATTGTACCACTCGTCTAGACGGTCTATTGTAATATCAGTATCTTCAAACGGATGCACGTGGCGTAATAGAAGATATCGTGTTGCATCTGTGCCGTATCGCTCTACAAGTTCAAGCGGGTTTATAACATTGCCAAGCGACTTCGACATCTTCTGTCCGCCTGACGTAATGAATCCATGATACAAAACGCGGTCTGTTGCTTTCACATCCGCCGACATGAGCATCGCCTGCCACATAACTGATTGGAAACGCACTTGGTCTTTCCCCGCAAGCTGGAGCGTCTCGCCGTCATCCCAGAATCTTTTGAAATCAGCTCCTTCAGGCCAGCAAAGAGTGGAAATATAGTTTGTGAGCGCATCAAACCATACGTACATCACCTGAGTGTCATCGTTTGGAACAGGGATTCCCCAGCTCATACGCTTTGTCTCTCGTGAAATAGAAAAATCCTCAAGACCGCCCTTCACAAAATTAAGCGCTTCGACTCTGCGCCACTCTGGCACTATGACATCAGGCTTCGCGAGATATGTTTCAAGTTTCGTCTGGTAGTTTGAAAGTGCAAAGAAATAGTTTTCTTCTTCAATGGTCACCGGCTCAACATTTGGATGATTCGGACAACGGCCATTCACTAAATCTGAATCTTTGAGAAACATCTCATCTCCCACACAATAGAGCCCTGAGTATTTCTTTTTGTAGATGTCACCTTTAGCAAAACACCGCTCCCACATAACCTGTGCTGCCCGAATGTGCTTCTCGTCAGTCGTACGAATAAAAGCATCGTTTGAGAGATTGAGCTTATCTTTTAACTCACCAAATTTGCCTGCATAGTGGTCGACGTACACCTGTACTTCTTGTCCCTCCTCTTTTGCTTTGTCAGCAATTTTCTGACCATGCTCGTCTGTGCCAGTATTGAAAAACACTTCCAGTCCTTGAAGCCTCCAAAATCGTGCGAGGGTATCGGCCTCTACGAGCTCGTATGCAAATCCGATATGTGGTTCTGCGTTTACGTAAGGAAGTGTTGTGGTGAGATAGAGATTCTTTGCCATTCGTCTTTAACTATAGCGGAAATGCGCACAAAGTCGAGAAAGAAAAAACGCCTCAATGTGAGGCGTTTTGTTGACGTTTTCTCAAAAACTGTGCAAGAAGCGTACCTTTCGGTTCATGTTCTAAAAGTGGTTGAACGAGTACGAGCCGTTCTTCAGCAAGTGCTGGCGTGTGTAAATGCGCAAGTGCTACTGAGCAAGGTCCATTTCGCAACACAGCTTTGTACATTGGCACTCCAGCTTCGAGTGCTGTGTAGTAGAGCGTGAGCAATTGTGTGGAGAAAAGAACACCATAGAATATGACCCCGACATAGAACTTATTCGCAAGGAGCACTTCTTCCTGTGAAATATCATTACATGCGTATGCGCTTGAAATCCTCGGCTCATACTCGTGTTTGCGAAGATTAGTACAGAATGCTGTGATATCAAACTCCTTTTTAAACACTAGCGGGATGGGAGTGCTTGCAACAAGCATATAACCTTTTGTGCTCAATTTTGTCACCGTACCCTCCTATGAAAGCTACCTGTATATAGTTAACGCTCCTTGATGACTTTCGTCAATTCGGCAATGGGTACCCGCGTTTGAGTACCAGTATCGCGGTCGCGCACTGTAACAGTGTCCAAAAGCTCTGGCTTTTCACCGAGCGTATCAAAATCAATCACAACACATGCCGGCGTGCCTATCTCATCTTGTCTTCGGTATCGTTTGCCGATGTTGCCGTTATCGTCCCACGTAACATTCCCAATTTCTTTTTTAAGCGCTTGAAATACTTCCTGTGCCTTCTTCATTAATTCTGGTTTATTTTTCACAAGCGGTGACACACAGGCGCGATAGGGTGCAAGCGAAGGTGCAAGTTTGAGATAAGTGCGTACTTCCCCGTTCATTTCGTCCTCTGTATATGCTGACGTAAGCACTGCCAAAAAAGTACGTTCGACACCGAAGGTTGGCTCAATCACATGCGGTACAAAGCGCTCCTTTGACTCCTCATCAAAATATGACAGATCAACTGTAGAGTGTTGTGCATGATTCTTTAAATCAAAATCGGTGCGGTATGCAATACCATAGAGTTCTTTTGTTCCAAATGGAAACTCATACTCAAAATCTACTGTACGAGATGAATAATGCGCGCGGTCTTCTTTCGCCACTTCTAATTCGTGCACTTTATTAGTATCAAGACCTATATCTGACATCCATCGTTTCATTTCCTCATACCAATGAGTGAAGTGTGACTCCCATTCAGTCGGTTTCACAAAATATTCAATTTCCATCTGTTCAAATTCTCGAGAGCGGAAAATGAAGTCGCGTGGCGCAATTTCGTTTCGAAATGCTTTACCAGTTTGTGCGAGACCAAACGGAAGCTTTGGGTGCATTGAGTCAATAATGTTCTTGAAGTTAACAAACATACCCTGTGCCGTTTCAGGGCGCAGATATACCTTTCCAGATTCGCCAGAAGTTGCACCAGTCTGCGTCTCAAACATCATATTAAATTGACGTGCAGCTCCTAAAGGATTGCCTTCAGGACTCTTAATTCCTTTTTCTTTAAGTGTCGCATCCATCACCTCAATAGTCATACCCTTTGGGTCAATACCATTTTCTTCAAGGAGATGATCAACACGGTATCTCTTATTTGTTTTTATATCCTCAACCATTGGATCAGCAAACCCAGCTCCTGTGTGACCTGACGCTTCCCATACGCGCGCATTCATAAGTATCGCTGCATCAACGCCGTACATATCCATGCGGTCGGTAACGAAACGCTTCCACCAAAGCTGTTTGATGTTGTTCTTTAGTTCGACTCCAAGCGGGCCATAATCCCATGTGCCCGCAAGCCCACCATAAATATCTGAACCTTGAAACACAAAACCACGTCGCTTTGAAAGCGATACAATTTTTTCCATCATTGTTTCTTCTTTTTTTCCCCCGTTAGAAGCTATATCTTGTTTTTCATTCATAATCAAAATTATTGAGTTTGTCCATTCTTGAGGCTTCTAACGGGGGTACGTTTACTGAGAATCCGAAGGACGTACTTTACCATCTTGCGCATCCGGACGCGGGTCGTTCTTTAACTCTGTGGTCACCTCAGGCGCAGACGCTCTGAGGACAGTGCCCGTAAATTTATCTGTCGCCTTGTACCTAGATACAGACGTGAGTGCTGGAACACTATCAACTAAAGACACGCTTGGCAAGAATGATATCTGGAACGCAGCTGTTGCAGCGGTTCCCGCCGGCATATCTCCGATAGCCCAAGTAACAACCCGGCTACTTGCATTGTATTTGATGGTGCCAGTATCTGCAGCTCGCACATCGAGCCATGTCACATATGGAGGGAGCGTTGTCTCAACTGTCGCGCCAGTCACCGCGTTAGAGCCATTTTGAGCAGTTAGGAGAATCCCATATTCAGTTTTAACTTCGGCGACTGGGGGAAGCGGACCCTGATTATTAAAAGGACCGAATGAGAAGATACCGTCCGCAGATAGCGCTGTGACACTCTCCACTTTCACAATGCTCGAAGCTGTGCCAATAAGTTCTTCTGAAACGTTTTCTTCACGCACACGTTTACCCTTCACATTGACCTCAAACTCAACTTGCGGTGTCCGTGAGCCACCTTGGTCAATGCTCGGCGTAAAGGTAAAAGAGACAGTACTCTTTTTACCCGAAGCAATCTCTCGAAGTTCCGGCATTGAATTCTTGTCCCACAGAATTGTATTGTCATTTGAATTGTAGTAGCCCTGCCCTCCTAAGACTTTTGATTTATCAAGTGCATTTCCTCCGAGTTGCACTTCGATGACTCCGTCATAGAGCGCCGACGAGAGCGTGTTCGTAAATGCAATTTCAACTGATGCGCTCTCTTTTGCGTTTACGACAATGGTATTCCCTACTTTTCCGTTCACGGAGGCAACCAAATTCACGAAGGCTTCCTCAAGCGTAACGGTGTGGGTTTTTGTAGTAAATACTGAAGCAAGTTCGAACCGATTCCTGTCGTTTGATATGCCTGCAGAAAACTTGAAGGCACGTTCTTCTGCGTTTTGCCCTGTCATCAGGCCCGTGATTTTAATGACTTGTTTTTCCTCTGGTTTCAATGAATCGATGCGCCAGACGGATTCGCCGGTGACTGGTTTTACTGTTGCAGATGTGAAATCAAAACCTTCTGGATATACTGCTGTTACCAAGAGGTCCGTGAGAGGCGTAGGTGAGTTTGAAGTGAGCGTAAGCGTAAAATCGACATTCTGTCCCGACGAGACTTTATTTACAGCTTCAACCAAGACTGTGACAGGTGAAGAACTTATTTTGAAACGAAGTGGCGGTGCGTCCTTATAGAACGTAGCATTTGAACCTTGCACCCTGTAGTCAATTGAAACCTTTACTTCTTTTTCTTCATTCTCTTCTCCGAACACCGCAGCTGATGTCTGAACGTTTATCGTGCTCCCTGGGTCTATATGGTCTATGACTTTCCGTTCGCTCAAAAGCTCTTTGCCACTTTGGGTAATTGATTGAGTACCGCTAGGGTATGAAATGATGAGGGTTGCTGATTCAATTGGTACTGAGTTTTGATTGGTGATTGAAATGGTGAGCGGAAGCTCTTCACCACCGCCTATTGCAAACGGACCGTGCACATCGAGGGTAATGTTTTTACCAGAGATACTGTTGCCCCCAAAAAGTATAAATGCGCCTGCGAGGATAACTGCAAGCACAAAGAAAATACCAGCTCCCACTAAGGTCAGCATGCGTACGCGCTTTCTCCGCGCGGTAATTGGAATTCTCTCTGTCATAAGGGGTAAGGCTTTAGGCGAAAGAACTGGCTCATACTGTTCCCGCGCAGGCGCCTTGTGATGAGTCTCTTGTGGCCACACTGTGGGCGCACTCGCACTTTCAAGGGGCGTGAATGGAATCCTCTCTCGGTGTTCGTCTTTTACCCCGCGCTCATAGAGACGCTCGCGGAGCGATTCGAGTTTTTCATCTGAAGACGCACCATCTCTCCCTTGATTCATATCAAAAAGTATACCATTGAGTGGTAGGTACTTGTCGGGACGTAGGCCGTTTATAGATGGCTGGCAGTGAGCGCCGCAGTTATTGACCTCTCTGCTTCAGATCGGCTTCCCGATTCTACGAGCTTCGCTAGCGCTTCTTCGAGCGTTTCTGCAAAACACACTGCTCTGCACGATTCGCCGAGAGATATATATCCGAGCTCGTGGAGCAATCGCAATCGAAGCGCCAGGAGCGCGTCTGAACTCGGGTCATTTGAAATATGTCGTACACCCTCTTCAAGGAGACCATAGAGCCGTGCGTGCCGTTCTTCCCCTTTCACAAATCGTTCAACTAGTTTTACGCAGTCGCTCACCTGCGCGCGAGCCATACGGCTTTTTGCATCAAAAAATATGTTGCGCATGGACTCGACTCCTATGATTCGCCATTCGACTTTCCCGCGCACCAATGTCACGAGCACGAGAGAAAAGGGCTGGAGTGCGTAGCGCATTTTTGATTTCTCATCTCGCACTCCGACAGCACGCGCATATAACATGCCCGCCTCTTCTGTAAAGAGCTGGATTGTTTTGTCTGAGCCAGACCGTTCGTATGTATTGAGCACGAGCGCCCGCGTTGTGTATGTTTGATACGCCATTACTTTTCTCTGTTCAATTCTATACCTTAACCCTCATTCACCTTCGGTAACGCTCTCACCTTCTCAGTATCAACGGTGACAATGGTGCCTGCTGAATCTGCACAGCGGAGCGTATAGGTCACTTCATTTGTGATTGGCATGGTGGTGAAGTTGCCTGACGCGACTGCAGCGAATGGGAACGAATCGCTTCCACCAGTCACGGTACAGCTTGTTGGTGTCATGTTGGTGATGGTAAAGGAGCCGGCTGCTGAACTTCCATTGCGGACGAGAAGTGGGGTGATTATGAGTGAACCGACTGGTGTGGTCAGAGCTCCGAAACATGCGCCAGTTGATACATCACACCCAAACGTGCAGGTAGTATCGACAAGTTCGCACCACTGATTGGTGAGCTGGCTTGTATTTGGTGCTGTACAGGTACGAGTTCCTGAAGCTGGGCACACTTCCATACTTGCTCCAGAGAAGCTTGTCCATCCAACGACATCACTTCCCCATGCGTAGCTAGACATGCCTCCCGCTCCATCAACACTGACGCCGTAGTTTGAGGTTGCACAGCTGTTTGTGTTGGTGCAACTGAGAGATATCCATCCGTCCCAGCCGTTTGCTGAGGTGTTGGTGGTGGCTGAGTAGGTGATTTCGACGAGGCCGGGGGTGCCTGCTTCCCCTGAACCAGTCAAATCGTATTCATTGACCCTGTCATTTATATTTCCTATTAGATACATTTTTGAACCATCAGGTTTGAAGAAAATACCTTCAGAGGCCGTATCTTGCGCTCCTACATTTAAATCACGCACAAACGATGCTGTTCCAATATCCCACGCACTTGTGAGCGCATACTGATTTACTTCACTGTTTGCATTGTTACCCGTTACGTACAGTCTCAAACCATCAGGGCTGAAATATGGCGCTCGAGGACTAAGGGTTTGTGCAGAAAATGAAAAACCTTGCGCATATACTGCCGTATTAATCTCCCACGGAGTTGAAAGAGTATACTCGTTCACTTCTTGCTGGTTAGTGCTTACTACAAACATTTTACTTCCAGTAGGATTGAAAAAGATTCCTGTAGGAACAGGGCTCTGAGCGGTCACTACTATAGTACGAACAAATAGAGAGGTGCTAACATCCCAAGCTGTTGTGAGCGTGTACTGATTAATCTCATCACCAGTGAGACCTGTCAGATACATTCTTGTGCCAGTAGAATCGATAAAGAGGCCGTCTGGTTGGTCATTCTGTGCGGAGACAATTTCGTTACGACTATATGTTGCTGTTGTGACGTTCCATGCGGTAGAAAGAGTGTACTCATTCACTTCGGCGGCCAGGGCACCCGTTGTATACATTCTTAGACCATCAGACCTAAAAAACACAGCTCGCGAGAATGTATCTTGTGCAGAGATACTTTTATTTTGAAGATATGTTGCGTTTGCAATATTCCATGTACTGTTTGGGCCCCCAACCCCAACTCCTGAAACATACGCAGAATCACCAGTGTTTGCTGGAGTTGCACCACTTCCAGAAGTGAGAGTTCCAACACCACTAATGTATCCAGAGCCACCACCTGCGCCACCACCTGCGCCGGCTGGAGAGGTAAAGCCACCCGCACCACCAGCACCGCCGTAATATCCGCCACCGCCACCGCCACCCGAACCTCCCCACGAAACAAGTGCAACTGGACCTCCGGCCGCACCGCCATTTGTTCCCGCTGTGCCCCCACCGCCAAATACGTCATCTTGATTTGCTGCGCCCATACCTCCAGCGAGTGATGCTCCTGCAATACCAGTATTTTGATGTGTAAGAGTTGTGTTTGTTGCAGTACCTCCTGCAGTCTGCGTACCTCCGTATCCTGGACTCACATCCGGGTCTGGTGGCGTACTTCCATACGCACTAATGCCAATAGAGCCATTTCCGCCATTTGTTCCACCACCAGCACCACCCGCGCCACCCCATAAGTCAGTACTGTTTCTCGAAGAGCCGCCTCCGCCTCCGCCTCCAGCGATAACCAAAGGTGTTGCAGAACGGAACACTCCGGAGTATCCACCGCCACCGCCACCGCCATGAGTTGAAGGGCCACCGCCACCGCCACCGCCGACTCGAATTGAAAGTGTTTCGCCTGGAGTCACTGCAATTGTATTCATGCGCGCAAACCCGCCACCGCCACCAGTTCCGCCGACACCAGTACCACCATCACTTGCCCCACTTCCCCCACCCGCACCCCATGCCTTCACGGTGATTGAAGTCACGCCATCTGGTACATAAAAATCCACCGTGCCTGCAGTTGCGTATGTTGAAGTGCCGTATGTGGTGATGGGAGTAGAAACAACATCCCCCGCAACTGCCTTCGCCCATCCAGTGAGACGATTAGTAGGGCTATAGACAGCAGCGTTTCCAGAAGTAGTTGCTGTGGGAAAGCCTGATAGTCCTCCGAACTGTATCCATCCAACATTGTCGCTCCATCCCCATCCAGTGATTGGTTTGTATGAGTTTGATGTGTTCGAAATATTAGCAGATACACCTGCAAGTGATATCCATCCTATGGTGTCGCTCCATGCGTAGCCGGAGAGGTTGAGTGATGTACTTGAGGATTGTGTTTCGAGGGGACGAATGAAAGACACCAGCAAAGCGAATGTAGCAATCAAAAGCGAAAGAGAGAGTAGCGTGCGAAATGTTTTTTTTGTGAAGAAGATATTATTCATATCGAGTGATGGTGAGTTAGTTTCCAAGTTCGTCGAGTCTCTCTTGTATAGCAGCTTTGCTTGCACTGTTATTCTGCTGTGGTGCTTGAGCAGATATCTCAGCACGACGCGCTTGAATTTGCTTTGGGTCAGAGGTTGTTGCGGTGGTGTCTCCCCCAAGTTCTGCGAGACGTTCTTCGATCGTCTTTGGTGGGACCACGTTTTCGGGTGCCCTATTAACAGGCACTTCTATAGAAAGTGGTTTAAACGGCCAGACACTATATGAATACGTGATATAGAGCGCTGTTGCGCAAAGTGCAATGAGCACAAATGCTGCCCCGAAGATAAGCTCTACCATATGCCTGTGGTGAATATGTTCGTGCTCAATCTTTGACGCATCGGGGATATGTATTTCTTCACTCATATACTATATGTATAGTACCAAGTAAACCGGCGCATAGGACTGATCTCTGTGCACAGGAGTCCGTCAATATTCCGCAAGGCGTCGCCTTGCGGAATATTGACGGCTTAGCTCTTCTCCCCCGAGGTCGAACCTCGGGGGAATTTCAAATACCCTAAACAGGAGGTGCTTCAATTCCCCATTTTATATAATTGCTTGATTTCTGCATTTGACAGCGCACGTGAGTAGAAGCGCATATCGTCTAATTGGCCAAGCCAATACACATTCGTCAGTGAGTCGATGCCAAGAGCTAGATAGGGTTGCGGAGACGTGTAGTTAAATAGTGCCGCAGTCGAAACGACAGCCCCCTGCTGAACACCGTCTATAAACAATGAAATCCCCACTCCCGTTTCATATCGGCCAGTTACCAGATGCCAACTATTATCTGTAATTGTTGCTGACGAGGTAACTGTTTTTTCGCTTACGTCATAGACTCTATATGTCACCGTACCGCCACTGTTAAGATAAAATTGCCTGTCATGAGTTCCGGACGTGGGCAGACCCGTTGTAAATCCAAGAATCGACCTTGCTACGCCACTACTCGAGGTTTTAACCCACACTGACATTGTCTGGCTTGTATTCGGTGGGTCAAAAGCTCCCGCAACATAATCATTAACTCCATCGAAAGAAAAAGCTTGACCCATTTTCCCTATTGTCTTTGCAGATGATGTCGCACCGCCAGTAAAAAAGCCATTGTTTGCCTGCCCACTTCTGTCTGCGATGGCAGTGACAGTATCCAGTCCATCAAATGTCCAGTGTAGACTGAGCTCTGTGGCTAAGCTACTTCCTTGCGCAAGCGCCGTTGAAGATGCGTTTGTTTTTCCTTGAGCAAGACCATAGAGCTGCTGGACTTCAATTGCAGAAAGAGCGCGGTTGTATATGCGGACGTCGTCGACACGACCGCCGTAATAAAATTGATTTGGATTTAATGTTCCGAGGGCAAACCAATTATCGCCGGTAAACGTTGGACCAATGGCAGCTCGACTTGAAGATGCTACGAACACGCCGTCCCAATAGCAGTACATTGTTGTAGTATCGGTAGAACATGCTGCATGATGCCAATTATTCAGAGCTGTGATGGCTGCGCCTAGGACAAAATTGGATTCTACAGACGAAACACCATCACCGATTAAAAAACGCAGATAGGCAATACCGCTACCTGCATAGCCAGTCGCTAATCTGTATTGACTTAAACTGCCGTACTGGCTTCCTTTCTGTAGTATTCCCTGACAACAGTCAGAATTGGTGGGATACACCCAAGCACTCACAGTGAGGTTTGTATTCATACTCGTCACTGTTGTGGATGCAAGTTGTACGTAATTTGCAGTGTTTGTTGCAAATTTAAACGCTTGGCCGAACTGACCCGCGACAGGAGTCGTACTTGTGGAAAGACCAACGTGCGTACCAGTATTCCCCTGACCTGAAACATCTCGTGTTGTATTCGTTCTCCACTCAGTATCTTTCCCATCAAACGTCCAGTGTCCTACGAGGCCATTATTTAAGGTTCCTGCAGTAAGTGCATTTGAACTTCCAAATTTTGAAGAGCCGGAGTTGTAGAGTGCTGATACTTGCGCTGCAGTGAGTGCGCGGTTATAAATCCGCGCTTCATCGAGTAAACCAACATAGTAACCGCCATACAGTGGTGAGTGTGCAAGTTCAGGTGCAGTCGGCATAAGAAATGTGTTCGGGACACCCGTATAAAATAGTCGCCCGTTCTGATAAATTTTCCACTCATTTGTTGTGCCATTTGTCGTTATAACAATGTGGTTCCATTGTGTTCTGTCAAGAGTATGGACACCGATACTCTTTCGAGTATCTGAGAAAGTTGCGTCGTAGATGCTGTTTTCAGTCCAGGGATAATGTGACCCACCACCAGCTCCGACACCACCTAAATACCATGACGCTGAATTTGAATCAGCATTAGGAACCGAATTTGATTCTCTTTTCATCCATATTGAAAATGTTGCCTCATTCACAAAACGACTTGCAATATTAGGAAGTTGGACATACTGTGTTGTCCCGTTAAAGTTTAGCGCACTGCCCATTTTTCCAGCGACCCACGTTGGAGCATTCACAAGTGTTGCGTTATACCCATTACCAGAAAAATCAGTCGCAACAGTGCTCGTCCCTTCATTAAAATTCCAATACCCCACCAATCCCAAATTATTTGGTGGGCGTGAGAGTGTTGCAGCAGACACTGAACTCACGAATGCAAAAAAACAAAACGCGAGAGTAAATGCAAAGATTATTTTTTTGTTTAGAAGAATTTCCATGTGGCAAAAATAGATTTCAGAAGTGGGTCGAGCCGTTCGTAGGTGCTTATTTGATACAAGTTACCGCGAAAAACAAACCACACTTCACGCGATGCGCCATCAAAGGCCTCGTTGTCGCTCTTGAATGCCAGACCCTTGTATTCGTCACCAATATCGATTGGTTGTGTATCACTTATTTTTAAATCGGGTACATCTTGTTTAATTCTTTCCTCAGTTAAGACTTTAACATCTTCATCGAATGGTGAAATTAAAACTTGTACTCCGTTGCTATGCAAATCTTCAATCGTAATCATTGTTCCCTCCTCTTGTTTTGCTTCTTTAATGGCAAATTCTTCAGGCGTTTTAAGTGAGAAATGATACACATCGCTCGTATATTCTTTCGACAGCGCTCCCACAATGTACGCAGGATTCTCAATAGTCTTTTCACTATCTTTCAAAAACCATGCGACACTACCAGCAAACGCTATAACACATATAATTAGGAAAATCTTTTTCATTTAGTCGTTCTCCTTTCTTTAATTCTCCTAATTCTATCAGATTCTAAAAGCATGGTATGTAAAACCCTTGATTCTTCAAGGGTTTTCGCGCCTGAACAATAGGCTTATCTCTAGTTTGTAACTGCGGTAAGTGTAGTAGTTGCGACGTACGTATCTTCGGTAAGTGCAGGATTTGGACTTGCTGGAACGTTGGTATGGAAGAAGATAGTTGAAGTAGAACCGGAGTTATTGGTCTGCGCTGTGGTGACGATAGTGGTTGTCGCTGTTGAAGTTGCATACGTCCAGCAAGACGCGGAAGTACTCGTATCGGCCGCACCTGTGTTACACGTTGAGCCATTATCCTTAAACTTTTGAGCTAAATCTGCAGTTGTACTCGCCGAAACAGTGAATCCAAATTCCGAAGCTTGGCCCGCCGTATTGTTCACAAAATTAAAGTCTGGAAATCCAGCTGTAGGCGTGTAGTCATTGATGTATCCGCCCGTGGTATTCGCTTTCATTGCAGCTACAGTACCGCTCGCGGTAATAGTCATGGTATACCCCGCACTATTGTTTGTGTAGATAACAACTTGAGTGGAACCGGTTGCAGCACCTCCAGTGAGTCCTGCGATACTCGGGCTCATAGTGATATTTGAAGGTGCGGTGAGGAAAGATATCTCTGAACCAATAGACTGCGTGGTAGTAAATTGACTCGTTGCGGCATATGCTTCTTGAAAAACGGGCTCGAGAAGAATATGTGTGGAAAGCGCAATGACGCAAAAAACAACGGTCACTGCAAGGCTTTCATACAAATGTTTTATAACTAACGTAGACGTCATACGCAATATATTTCTTCATAATCAGTATAGCAAGAAAAAAATCTCAAAAATACATCCTGTGGATAGTCTATCCCTTGCAGTACGCAAAAACAGCGACCCTAAGTCGCTGTTTTTAATCACTCTTCACTATTTCTAAATCTCCTTAAATTCAGGTATCAGCCTAATGGTCGCAGTCTCTGTCGCTTCAAATCCTGGGTCTGTACACGTGATGGTGTATGTCGTTTGTGTATTCAGTGGAGGTGTTTCCTCTTCGTCAGAGAGTCGGGGTTCGCCATCGCTATCGAGGAAGTCAACTGGTTCTGCTGTTGAGTTCACGATTGAACACATCTCGCGTCCGCCTGTATCCCACTCAACCGTTGATGTCTGGCCTCTGCGCATCACGGAAGGCGATGCCGTGATGGTGAGTGGTCCGTCGATAGTGGACGTGGTTGTCGTTGTGTCATCGTCAACGGTGATGATACGGCATGTGTGGTTGTTTGCTTCTCCAGCAACGCCTTCATACACAGTATTGTTGAAATCAGCGATGGCACACACTTCGTATCGTCCCGCAACTGGTGGCCTGAAGGATCGCGGATCATCTGTTCGTGTTTGCATTGAGTTGTATGCTCGGGTAAAGGTATTCAAGCGCAAAAACTTGTGGCCGTTTTCGGTAAAACAGTTCTTGCCTCTTCTTCCGCAACTTGGAGCTCTCGAACCGCTTGTATCGCGCCATCCGTACACGAGTGAGTTTGATTGCGCATAGTATGCTGACGTGTTCTGTGCGGCTGCAGTCACCTTCACTGGCTTCTTTCCTTTTGACAGGGTGACAGTGGTGACGAAGGGCACCATGTCAGTGGGTGGGTTTAGTTCGCTCGTATCTGTTGGGTCATAGGTCTTTGGATTTCCAGGGTTGCCGTCTGTGTGACAGCCAGGGTCACTCTGGTCTATGAGTGTGTCTTCTGTGTCGTTGTTATCAAGACCATCGTTGCATTGTGTCAGTGTGTCGACGACTTTGAAGGTTGCGGTGCAGGAGTATGAGGTACCACCACCTGTTGAGCTGCCACCTCCACCACTACCCCCGCCTGCACTGCCGCCAAATCCGCCTCCACCTGAATGTGACCCATCAGCGCGTCCACTATTGCTATCGCCTGATTCACCACCAGAAACGTGATCTGCATACACCGGCGTCGTAAATCCAAACGCAAACTGGCGCAACATCTCACCGAAAGAAGAGACGGGCTTTTCAGGTATTGCTACTGGTACGATTTCTTCTTCGAGAGCTGATGTGCTTGTGCCTCGTACTGAACCTGCTTGTGCGCTGTATGAGAGCGTGTATGTATATGTCCCTTTGGGCAAGGTTGAAATATTGTCTGAGAATGTCTTAGCATTGTCATGGTTGGGTACAGTTATAGCCGTCCCTCTGTTCCCAGAGAGCGCACGAGATAGTGTCACCTTCCCATTTGGTCTTGGTGTCCATGACAAATTCATTGATGGCGCTCCGCTTGCGACAACTGGAGCAGAGAGAGTGATGACACAGGCAGCGGGTTGGGGTGGTGGGTTACCACCACCTTCACCATTTCCTCCACCTCCTCCACCTCCACCTCCTCCACCACTACCCCTCACCGTATCACCTGTGCTCAAATTGCCACTACCATCTTTGTCATTATATGTATTCGTAAATCCCATGTCGCGGGCCCAAGATCCATTACAGCCTCGGCAGTTGCTTCCAGGGCCACCAGGGCCACCTGTTGCTCCCGATCCCCCTCCAAATACTGTAGGTGCCATGACAGCGATACCAAATCCCAAAATGATGACAGCAAGTGCAATGTGATATTTTTTCATAATTGTAGTACTTTCAATTGAGTATACCAAGTTACATACACCAAAATACCAGCCTGTGTGTATTTCTCTATATGCTATCGTATGTTCATCTATGGTCCATTCATTCAGAACTAACTACCGTATGAGCTGGTTGTTTATTATCTCTATAGTAAGCGGTATTCTCATTGGCGTTGCTTTTACAACGCCACAACTGTGGTGGTGTGCATTCCCTGGTGTCGTACTTTTTTTATACGGCATTGAGTCTGCAAAAAGTCTAAAGGCAGTATTGATAGCTTCATTCCTCGCGGGTTCCATAAAAGCAGGTATTGCGCTCTCTTGGTACTTTACTGTCTACCCCGCAGACTGGCTTGGAGGTCCAACTTTCACACAGCAAATAGCACTCCTTGGAGGAACGTGGCTTCTGAGCGCTCTTTCGATTGGTTTTGGTTTTGTTCTCGCTGGCTTTTTGGTATTTCACATACGACATGAATCGAGATTGAAAAAACTGATTCTGTATCCCCTATTCTTTGTACTTGGCGACATCTTCGGCGCATTTTGTTTTTCAATCTACACGTACGGAGACGGCAATCCTCTTAATGCATATTTTGGTTTCAGTATGCTTGGATATACACTCGCAGACCATGCACTTCTGAAGCACATCGCGTCTATTGCTGGAATATACGGTCTCACCTATGGACTTGTATTTCTTGCGGGCGCACTCTCTGTCCTAAGTTCACGCATAAAAGGATACCAAGCACTCGCAGCGGTAGGTATGGTTTTTCTTTTCTGCATTTCCGGCTATACGCCAATACCTCAGAAAGCGACGGGAGTGGTATCTGTTGCCGCAATCACAACTAATTTCGCATCTTCAGTTTCAATTTCTGAATCTGAACAAGCAGTTCATCAAAGAATCGTGGGTGAAGGTATCAGTGCCGCTCTTGCGCAGGGAGCACAGATTGTTGTTCTACCTGAAGATGTACGTTTTGGTGCAGACCAGAGTAATGCATACACTTTAGAGAAATTGAAGAAACTTCCTCACAACCAAAATGCTGTTGTTGTCGATTCATCTCGCATACAGCTCTCGTCGACCACAGCAATACTGCGTGGTTTTATTTACGATATAGATGGAAACACGACGTACACGACTGACAAGCAATTCGTCGTCCCTGTTGGTGAATACCTACCGATTCTTCACAAAACAGCAATTGCTCTCCTTGGGGGGATGGATTTTTTTGAAGGAATGCAGTATGTAAGTAATATTTCTGAAATTAATTCAGATACTCCTTCATATATTCCAAATGTTATGTTTTGTTTTGAGAGCGGAGTTGCAAATATTGCATTGAAAAAAACTAAGGAAAGGAAAAGCGCACTTATCGCCCATCCCGTATCGCACGGATGGTTCCATACCCCTACCACTCTCTGGAACGAAGAGCGTCAAATGCTCATTGTGCAGGCATTGCAAGCCCGCACACCAATACTGCAGGCAGGCAACAAAGCTCCGAGCATGCTGTATCGTGCTGATGGGACAGTTGATACTGGTACTGTAATGTTAAAAGAACACAAAATGACCGCCACCCTCTTTGAGATCTAAAACAGTGTGGCTGGAAGTGCGTCTGCGTTTCACAACAAAAAACCTTGCGATTAATCGCAAGGTTTTTCTTTCTATCTTAGAAGACGATTTTATGAATAGTGTGTTTACTCGCACCAATCATATCAGTGAAACGGAAACTTGTAGCCATGAGTGCTCAACCTCCCACTCACTTTCATACGATTAATCAAATCAAACCAATCTACGAACCTTCGATTAATCGAAAGGTTCGTGAGTGGTGAGGTGTATTGAGCTGATATAAAACAGTGTCCAGTTCCACTTTTAAAAGTGGTGCTGGACATTGTTCTGTTTTAACATCTGAGTGTTTTCTCTAAATCTCCTTAAATTCAGGTATCAGCCTAATGGTCGCAGTCTCTGTCGCTTCAAATCCTGGGTCTGTACACGTGATGGTGTATGTCGTTTGTGTATTCAGTGGAGGTGTTTCCTCTTCGTCAGAGAGTCGGGGTTCGCCATCGCTATCGAGGAAGTCAACTGGTTCTGCTGTTGAGTTCACGATTGAACACATCTCGCGTCCGCCTGTATCCCACTCAACCGTTGATGTCTGGCCTCTGCGCATCACGGAAGGCGATGCCGTGATGGTGAGTGGTCCGTCGATAGTGGACGTGGTTGTCGTTGTTGTTGTGTCGTCTTCCACCACAACGATGTTGCACGTGCGGTTGTTGGCTTCACCTGTTGCTCCTTCAACAACGGTATTGTTGTAGTCAGCAATTGCGCACACTTCGTACTGTCCTTTCACCAGTGGCCTGAATGAACGTACCCTATCTTGGAGTTTTTGCTTTGGATTATATGCTTTTGTGTATGTCTTCAAGCGTATGAAGGTTTTTCCATTCTCAGTGAAACAGTTCTTGTTTCTTCTGCCACACTTCGGTGCCTTAGCGGCACTGCTCGTGTTGCGCCATCCGTACACGAGTGAGTTTGATTGCGCATAGTATGCTGACGTGTTCTGTGCGGCTGCAGTCACCTTCACTGGCTTCTTTCCTTTTGACAGGGTGACAGTGGTGACGAAGGGCACCATGTCA
>Ga0163150_10001127_pt1 | contig 46720 bp, 32 predicted proteins | sample OliLakLV19P2IB_FD_148628 | JGI IMG/M metagenome (GOLD analysis project Ga0163150, IMG submission 148628) | Freshwater microbial mat bacterial communities from Lake Vanda, McMurdo Dry Valleys, Antarctica - Oligotrophic Lake LV.19.P2.IB | ecosystem: Environmental > Aquatic > Freshwater > Lake >... | reverse complement strand
GTATTAATACAATAATAGTAATAATATATTTTTATAAAAAAGAGTATATTATTATTACAGCTGTGGATTCGTGGAAAACATCTTTTACAAAATTACTTATTTACAGTAATACACATTATAAACAAGGTAATCCCCAATAAGGTTCGTTGATTCTATTAGCTTTGCTGTACACTATCCACATCAATGTGCAATCCGGTTGATGGAAAACTTTTTGATGTATTACAAAAATAAATCTGTGAGTAAGGGTAGGATAATTGGTTCATTAATAGCAGGATTAACGTAAAACCAATTATATCCACTATTTCATTTCCAATCATCCTGTTTCATATACACGTTTCACATGGGGATATACACATTAAACCTGCTCTGTTAACAATCATATGGGGAGAAAAAATGATTGCCGGTTACACCAATTGATATGTTTTTAATGAATACTCCCTCAAAATCTTGAGGCTTACTACAGTTTTTATGAAAATTACAGTAGTGTCCCGGTTTGAATTGTAATAATGAATAAAATAAACCACAGAGACACCCGAAACACTGAGATTCACCGAGTTTCTCTGTGCTGCTTTGTGGACTCCGTGTCTCTGTGGTTTTTAAAATTTTAAAACTGAGACACTACAATAATTACAGACGAAAAGCTCATAAAACAGAAAGCCCTAATTTTAGTGTCTCTTAAATTCGCTATATGAAATATTTAAAACACCTACTCGTAGCTTTTTGCTTATTCATTGTATCCCTGGCCAAAGCTGATGAAGGCATGTGGTTGCCACTACTGCTGGAAAAGCTAAACGAGAAACACATGAAAAGCCTGGGCATGAAAATGAGTGCCAAAGATATTTATAGTATTAACTCCGGAAGCCTGAAAGATGCTATCGTAAGTTTTAACGGAGGCTGCACCGGCGAAGTTATTTCGTCCAAAGGGTTAATATTAACCAACCACCACTGTGGGTTTGATGCTATTCAGAACCATTCCACCATAGAACGTAATTATATAAGGGACGGCTTCTGGGCCGCTAATTACGGCGAGGAAATTGCCAACAGGGGAATGTTTGTAACTTTTATTATTCGGATAGAAGATGTAACAAAACAGGCATTGAGCAGTGTTACACCGGCGATGACAGAAAGCGAAAGACAATCCACGGTTGATAAAAACATCAGCGAAATAAGAAAGGCAGCAAAAAAAGAAAGTTACCAGGATGGATTTGTCCGTGGCTTTTTTGAAGGCAACCAATACTATATGTTCATCACAGAAACATACAGAGACATAAGATTGGTTGGCGCACCACCCTCTTCCATTGGTAATTTTGGAAAAGATACCGACAACTGGATGTGGCCCCGGCATACCGGCGATTTTTCTATGTTCCGTATTTATGCAAACAAAGAAAACAAACCGGCTGAGTACTCAACGGATAATGTGCCTTATACACCCAAGAAATCATTATCCATTTCATTAGATGGTGTGGCGGAAGGAGATTTTACCATGGTGTTTGGTTTTCCCGGAAGAACGACACAGTATTTACAATCATCGGCAGTAGAACAAATAATGACAGTGAACGACCCCGCCAAAATTGCTATCCGGGAAAAAGCATTAGCGGTGATTGATGGTTATATGAGAAAGGATGAGCAAATAAAAATTCAGTATGCGGCTAAGTATGCAGGTATTCAAAACTCGTATAAAAAATGGCAGGGCGAAGTGCTGGGACTAACAAGCACCAATGCACTCGGTAAAAAGAAAACGTACGAAGCAGCATTTCAAAAAAGAGTAAATGCTAATCCGCAATGGAAAACACCATACGGAACATTGCAGGGAGATTTAGAATCAGCCTATGCAGAAATAAAACCACTGGGCTATGCCAGGGATTACTACACCGAGATAATTAGTAAAATAGAATTATTTACCATAGCAGCACAATTAAACTCCCTTATAACGGCTTACGCAAAAGACGGAGACAATGGCTATCAACAAAGATTACCCATAGTAAAAGCTGCATTGGAAGGATTGTTTGATGAATACAGCCCACAGGTGGATAAACAACTTTTTGAAGTGTTGATGGATATGTATTTGAAAAATCAGGAAGATAATTTTATTTCAATGTACCTGAAAGAAACGATGAAACAGAAAGCCAGTAATAGTATCGCTAAGCTTGCCACTGCTTTGTATGGCGCAGATATGATGACAAATAAAAAAGTGGTGATGGGGCTACTCACCATACCGGCTGCTGAATTTATACAAACAGTGAAACCGGCAGAACCACTTCAGTTGTATAACGACTTGTTGAAAACTTATCAAATACAAGTGCAATCAAAACTGAATGAAGTACAGGCCCGCATCAATAAACTCAACCGTACATATATGCAGGCACAAATGGATGTGTTTAAAGAAAAAACATTTTACCCGGATGCAAACAGCACACTAAGAGTTACCTATGGCAAGGTGAAAGGCTACAACCCCAGGGATGCGGTGAAGTATGATTTTTATACCTATCTCGACGGAGTATTAGATAAATACAAACCGGGTGATTATGAATTTGATGTGCCGGAAAAAATAAGGACCTTATATAAGAACAAAGATTACGGCCAATATGGAAGCAACGGTAAAATGCCGGTTTGCTTTATTGCTATGAACCACACCACCGGCGGCAACTCCGGCAGTCCCGCATTGGATGCCTATGGAAACCTGGTGGGCCTCAACTTTGACCGGGTATGGGAAGGAACGATGAGTGACATCAACTACGATCCATCTATTTGCCGCAACATTATGGTGGACATCCGCTATATACTGTTTGTGGTAGATAAATATGCGGGGGCAACCCATTTAATAAAGGAAATGAAGCTGGTTCACCCTAAGAAAAAGTAAGAATATTGGCAGCGGAACAGGAAATTTTGAACGGGGGATTGAAAACCCCTTGATTGGGGCTATATAATGCCTTAACCAACTTCAAAAAGCTCTCTTTGAACAGGCTTTTTTATAGATTTTCCACAGTTTTTCCCCTATTTTTGCCATCCTTTTAAAAGCAGGGTTTACTATGTCTATTATTCAGGATATCAGAGATAAGTATGCAAAGGTGGCAGTTGTTGCTATTGCACTGGCATTGATTGGTTTTATATTAACGGATTATTTTTCTGGCCGTGGCGGCGGAGCAACCGGTGGTGGTTCCAAAAGTCTTGGTAGTATAAATGGTACCAGCGTAAGTGCTACAGAGTTTGCCAAAAAGGTGGAGGCAATGGAAGTGAATATGCGGAACCAGGGCTACCCGTCTTCAATGGTTACCAGCCAGGCCGTTGATGAGGTGTGGAAACAGGAGATTAATAATATAGTGCTGCAGGATGAGCTTGATAAGCTGGGAATGAAAATTGGTAAAAAAGAACTGGGCGACATTTTATATGGCCCCAATATGCCTGCTGATTTAAAACAACAGCTTTCTGACGAAAACGGTTATGACCCCATCCGTGCAAAGCAGAAGATTGATCAGATGCTGAAGGATAAGAATACTCCGCAGGAGCAAAAAAATAATTTCAACAACTATGTTGTGCAACTAAAACAACAACGGTTATCTGATAAATACGTAGCACTTCATACCAGCAGTATTCATTATCCCCGTTGGTATTTTGAAAAACTAAATGCTGATAACAGCATGATAGGAAAAGTTTCTTTGGTAAGGGAATTTTATACCAGCATTGTTGATAGCACCGTAAAGATTACGGACAAAGAAATTGCCGACTATGTAAGCAAACACAAAAAAGATTTTAAACAGGAAGAAAGCCGCAGCATTGCTTATGTAAATTTTAATGCGGCTCCAACTGCCGCAGATTCGTTGCAGGTAAAAAATCAATTACAAGGATTAAAACCAGAATATGATACAACGGTTGACGCAGTAGCATTTCTTGCCCGTAATGGCGTTACCAATTTTTTTAATGGGTATGTAGGAGCATCGCAGATGCAGATGTCAGCGAAAGACACCATTCAGCGGCTTGGAAAGAGCCAGGTGTTTGGCCCCTATCTTGATGGCGGAAGCTATGTATTGGCAAAAATGCTGGACACAAAAATTCTTCCCGATTCTGTAAAATGCCGCCACATATTATTAGGTGTAACAGATCGTAGTGGTCAGCCTATTATGCCTGATTCTGTTGCTAAATCAAAGGTTGACAGTGTGGCAACAGCAATAAGAAACGGTGCCAGCTTTGATGAGCTTGAAACAAAATACACAACTGACCAGGCGGCCCATGCTGAAAAAGGTGTAATGACTTTTGCTTCAACAGCAATACAAGGAGAGGGTTTTGCAAAAGAATTCGGACAGTTTATTTTATTTGATGGCAAACCCGGTGATAAAAAAGTGCTGAAGACGCAATTTGGATGGCACTATATTGAAATTTTAGAATTCATCAAACCACAAACAAGTTATAAAGTTGGTTACCTGTCACAGGAAATTTTGGCCAGCCAGGAAACAGACAGCAAAGCACAGGAAGAAGCCAACCAGTTTGCTGCAGACAGCCGTGATGAAAAAGCTTTTGATGCTAACTTTGAAAAAACACAACGCCCCAAAGGGCAAACAAAAGGAATAGCCACCAACATTAAACCAAACGATGCACAAGTACAGGGCATTGGTTTGTCAAGAACATTGGTAAGAAATATATATGATGCTAAACGGGGTGAAGTGTTAAAACCAGAAAGGGTAGATTTTAATTACATAGTAGCTGTGGTTACCGGGGTATTTGAAGAAGGAACACAAAGTCCGGCCGTTGCCAGGATGCAGGTGGAGAGAATATTGGTGAACAAAAAGAAAGCAGAAATGCTGAAACAAAAAGTAGGAAAAGTTACCACATTGGAGGCAGCAGCAGCAGCATTAGGCGGCAAGCAAATAGAAGTAGTGGATAGTGTTCGTATGAATAACACATCAAAGATTGCTTACGAACCTCAAATTGGTGGTGCCACATTTAACCCGGCTAATAAAGGAAAAGTGATACCGGAAGTATTAGTAGGACAAAGCGGAATTTATGTAGTACGGGTGGATAGTGTAGGTACAACCCCTGTTACAAATGGCGATATTGCTGAACAGCGTAATGGCCGTGTACAACAAATGAAACAGTATGTTTCTAACCAACAATCACCCGCCAACCCGATAAGTGTATTAAAAAGTGCTGCGAAGATTAACGACAAACGGTCCCGCAGGTATTAATAAAGATTTTTAGCAACCCAACCTAACCGGAATAGCCCAGCCAAAAGCTGGGTTATTTTGTTTTGCGGATGTCGCAAACAAGCGGCAACGGTTATTTGTTATTTTTATGTATCCGCCGAAGCCAGTCGAAGGCGGACAGCAAAGTTTTATAAAGTATGAGTGAACCGTTTGTAAACAAAGTGGCCGAAAGCGGATTAATTACCATTGATCTGGAAACGTATTATCCCAAAGGAGAGACAGCGGTGTTTGACCTGAAGGAGTATTTGTTTATGGGCATGATATTGAAAGAAAAAGATTTCCGTGAGGCATTAAAAAAGATGGACTGGTCGGCCTATAAAGATAAAAACGTAGCACTTACCTGTTCGGCAGATGCTATCATTCCTGTGTGGGCATGGATGCTGGCCGCCACCTACCTGCAACCCGTGGCCAAAGAAATAGTAATGGGCGATGAAAAAGAACTGCACAAATCCCTCTTTTTAAAAAACCTTTCCGCTATTGATACCAATGAATTTGCTGATAAGAGAGTAGTGATAAAAGGTTGCGGCGAAACACCCATCGGTGATTATGTGTATATGGAAATAACAAAGCTGCTTCGTCCCATTGCAAAGAGCATTATGTACGGAGAGCCTTGTAGTACAGTGCCGGTGTATAAGAAACCCCCGGGCCATAAGGCATAACTAAAGCCGGATGTATAAAGTACGGTGCATGCCCGGGTCTTTCTCTAATCCCAATCTTTAGCCTGATCAATTAAATCAGGGTTTTCTTTTCTGATTAATTCAATCTTCCACTTTCGCTGCCAGTTTTTTAATTGCTTTTCCCGTGCAACAGCATTATTAATATCGTTGAAGTCTTCATAATATACAAGGAAATGACATTTATATTTAGCCGTAAACACACTTTCCTCACTGCTTCTGTGTTCACGGATTCTTTTTTCAAGATTATTTGTTACACTAATATAAAACACAGTTCTGGCAAAGTTTGAGAGAATGTAAACGGAATTAAATCCAAGACGGGCCATTTGTATAGTTTTTTCAGGGAAGGATTCCGGGTCAAGCCCGGAATGACGGAGCAATTGTAATTAACTTTTCAGAACCACCCCCGCCGTTTAAAAATAAACAGCATTACAATCGGGATTAATAACATTACCCCAACCGTTACAAAAAAACCAATGCCATTGGATGCAAAAGGGATTTTTTCAAAGTTCATTCCGAACACACCGCCAATAACAGTAGGCGGCGCCAGCAGGCAGGTAACGATAGCCATTACTTTCATTACCTCGTTCATCTTCATGTTCATATTGTTTACATGCAGATCCTGCAAACTCACCATCACATCACGGTAGTTTTCACTTAGGTCTGATGCCTGTATGATGTGGTCGTACACATCTTTATAATATTTGTTGTGCCGGTCTTCCAGCAGATTACTTTCACTACGCAAAAAACCATTTACCACTTCCCTTACTGGTGAGAAATTTCTTTTTAATATAATCAGTTCTTTTCGCAACTGGGTGATATGTGCAAGGGCATGGGGATTATTTCCCCTCGTTACCTCTTCTTCCACCTCCTCAATATGATCGCCCAATTTTTCCATGACCACAAAATAATGGTCAACGATAAGATCGAGCAGGGAATAACACAGGTAGTCTGCGGTACGCTGTCTTATCTTGCTGTTAGCGGTTTTTAATTTTTCCCGAAGCGAAGTAAACACATCCCGGTGAGCATCTTCCTGGAAGCTGATAACAACATCTTTGGACAAAATGATACTTATCTGTTCCTGCTCCACCGCATGTGTTTCTTCATTATAATACAGCATATTGAGCAGGCAAAAAATACTGTTCTCCTCTTCATCTAATTTTGGCCGCTGGTTGATGCTCAGTATATCTTCAATCATCAATGGGTGAATATCAAAATAGGTACACACGGCTTCCACATCGGTTTTTCGGAGGCCGTCCACATTTATCCAGGTGGTGCGGCCACTGGTTTTGTAAATAAAACTATCCCCGATGGCAGAAAGTTTTTTTTCTTCCAGCGATGTTGCATCATAATCAAAGATGCTTACTACGACCTCTTTGGCTTCTTCCCGGTGGGGGATTACGGTAGGGTTAACAGACAGTATTTCTTTAGTTCGCTTAGGGGCAAACAGATTGGGCAGGTACAGGTACTTAAGGTATTTGTCGGGGCGAAGTTTTTCCAGTTTCATAAGTAGGAAAGTTAGGAAAAAGAATTACAGTTACAATAAAACCGTTTCCTCTTTGTGGGCCATTGGAAATATGGTTGCAGCGGCTATCGTTGGGTGCCCGGCCACCGGAGACAAACGACCAATAATTTTTTTACATCAGCAAATCTGTAAATGTGAGATTGTTTTTATTTTAGAAACAGCGGGAATAATGGTTTGCATATTTGCTGAAAATCAATGATAATTCCTTTCGCAAGATTTATAGTTGAAACCCGGTATTGTCCTGATTTTTTGTTTTTTATTAATTTTACCCGCTTGTATTTTTTTGAAAAAAGTCAGGCGATAGCCTGACAAACTAAAACTACAGTCAGGTTGTACACTTACTTATTGTTTAAAGCAAACAACCTTTTCCCCTATTTCCATCAATCTTCCAACCGGTTCAATATATAAGGAGAGATTATTTTTTTGAAAAAGCTCTTTTATGTCCCTCACATTTTCTGCCTTCACACTCACCAATATTCCCCCATTCGTTTGCGGATCGGGTAGTAATGTAAACGCTTCCATCACATTCACTCCTTTTTCAAATTTTACTTTATCGCTATAGGCATTCCAGTTTCTTGTTGTTGCATCGGGGAAAATGCGTTGGCTGATATATTCTTTCACTCCTGCGGCAATGGGTAGTTTGTCATAATAAATTTCTGCACTCAGTCCACTGCCTTCGGCCATTTCTATTAAGTGGCCGAGCAATCCAAAGCCGGTAACATCCGTCATGGCGGTTACTCCTTTTATCTTTCCCAGCTCTTCGCCTATTTTATTCAGTGTTACCATCTGTTCAATCATCAATGTCAAATGTTCTTTTTTTAGCAAACCTCTTTTTTGTGCAGTAGATAAAATACCAACACCAAGGGGCTTGGTTAGAAATAAATAATCACCTTCCTGTGCGGTGTTATTCTTCTTTAAATTTTCTATGGGAACAATACCTGTTACTGCCAAACCAAAAATTGGTTCCTGCGAATCAATGCTATGACCGCCTGCTAATGGAATACCGGCTTCGGTACAAACACTTCTGCCGCCTTCAATAAGTTTTTGTGCTAATTCCACCGGTAGTTTTTCAACCGGCCAGCCGAGTATTGCAATTGCCATCAATGGTTTTCCACCCATGGCATACACATCACTGATGGAATTGGCTGCTGCTATTCTTCCAAAATCAAAAGCATCATCCACAATCGGCATAAAAAAATCAGTAGTAGAGATTAATGCCGTGCCATTGCCGAGGTCATACACGGCTGCATCATCTTTACTGTGATTGCCAACCAATAGTTTGTTGTTATCTGGTAACACAAAACTGCTTTTCAGTATTTCGTCTAAAACTTTGGGAGCAATCTTGCAGCCGCAGCCAGCACCGTGGGAATATTGGGAGAGCTTAATTGGGTCTTCAATCATTCTGCAAATCTCGTATAATTAAGGGAGAGAAATAACCGCAGAGGCGGGCAGACGCTGAGTAATTTTGCCTGAAACTAAACGCTGCGTCTTTGCACCCCAGTGGTTAAAAATCTATTTCTTTCTTCTGAATATTATCCCTGCATTTTTCTCAAAGTCAGAGCTGAAACGAAGATTATAGACATCATCTCCATCATGTATTACGAGCAGCCCGGTATTAGGCGGATATTTTCCAAGATTTTCTGCAAATAAGACCAGTGTAAAGTCTTCGTTGCCCGGAGTGATATAAATTGTTTTTTTGATGGCACTGGCTTTCAGTCCTTGTTTCGACATGATAACTTCTCCATTCATATAAATACTTACGGTATCACCGTCAATCTCTCCATTGTCATACAGCGACAACTCCAGGCTATCTGCTTTGAAACTTACAATTTGTGAGAACTCTGATTTTCTTCCAGCTACTAATGCAGCCTTAGCGATAATATCAACAACCGGCTTTTTTTCTACCGGCACAACAGAAAAAACATCTTGCTGTTTTGTTTCCGTAACTGGGTTGGCTGAAGTAGAGGTAACTGGGTTGTTTGTTTTGGCAATACTTTTTGTATCAGCTTGTTTTACTGTAACTGGTTCTGTTTTTACCGGTTTATTATCTGTTGCAGCTACAGTTGCAGGTTTATTGTTTGCAACAACAGGAACGGGTTCTCTCTTAATAATTATTTCAGTAAACGGGTCTGTTTTTACTTCTTTTTCAACCTCGGCCCCTCCACCATCTACCATTGAATCAATTGGTTTTTTTCTGGCAGTTGCAACAGCATCAGGTACTTTATTCTCAACTATTGTTTTTGTTGTTGATGAAACAGTAACTGCTGCTGCGGGAATATTTTTTGTATCTGTTTTTGGTAACGCTATTGAAGGGTTTGTTACTGCCGCAACTTCTTCATCAGGGATTTTGTTTTCAGCAATTGTTTTTTTTACAGCGGCAGGAATAATATTCACCTGGCCCGTAGTAATGGTCTTTGTATCTGTTTTGGGTAATGCTATTGCTGGCTTTGTTACTGCGGCAATTTGTTCATCGGGAATTACGTTTTCAGCAATTGTTTTTGTTACAACAGCAGGAACAATATCTACTGAGCTTATAGTAATGGTCTTTGTATCAGTTTTTGGTAACGCAATTGTTGGTTTTGATACGGCAACAACAGGCGGTATTGTTTCTGCTCGTTCCAGCACAGGAGTTACAGGCGCAACAGCAATAGTATTGGCCGCTGGTAGCTGTTCGATTTTTGTTGAATACTCTGTTTTAATTTTCTCCGGCTTTGCAATTCTTACAATTGGTGCACCCTCCTGCCGTTCTTTGTAAAAAGCAATATCATTGGCCAGTTTTAATTCTTCTAAGTGTGGAAATATTTTGGAGGCCGTTAAATCTTTCTCTTCTTCCAGGTTTACCTTACCGGTAACGGAATAATATTTTTTAGTCGCATTGGTTTTCCAGGTGCCATCGAGGTACCAGACACTGTCGCTTTGGTTTCTTCGAAAGATGCTGGTTACTTTTATTCCTTTATCTAATTTTCCACGAAAATTGTACGACACGATTTCATCGTCCACTACTTCACACACATCACCATCAATAGTTCCTTTCACTTTTTTTACCATGAAGTACAAAGTATCGTCTACAATAAATTCGCTGCGGGAATAGCCATATACCTTGCCCTTGTATTCTGTCAACACAATTTCAAACGACTGATCTTTTCTTACGGTGGTGCTGTCATTACTCAAGGCTCCGGTCCAAAGGCCGGTCAATGTTTGTCCAAAAAAGAAAAGGGGTGATAATAAAAGCAGGGCAGTAAGCCTAAGACTTTTGCGGTAGATGATGGGCAGTAGGGATAAGCAGGTTGGCATTTTCAGGGATTATGGATTTACAGGAAACTGTATGTAATAACGAATTTATGCCCTCCCGATTGTGTAAAGACTTGAAATAATGCTTGTCATAGTATTTCAACAAAATGTCGAAACTTTCGGCCATTTTGCCCTCTTTTATCAGTAAAATGGCTTTTTTTGCATTCAAATGACCCAATTTTTGAGAAATCCTGGTAATTGCATCTGTCACTTTTTCGGGGTCTAACGGGCCATATTCCTGTACTATATGCTTTAATCGTTCTTCAAAAGGAATATCGAGAAAATATACCGGCGACTGCCGCATATTCTTCCAGAGTTCATGGGGAATATTCACCTGGCCGATGCGCTGGGATTCGTCTTCGAGCCAGACTGGTGAGTAGTGAGTGGAAAGTGGAGAATGGGATGAGGAGGCTGTTCCCACTTTCCACTCACTATTTTCAATTACCTGTTGGCGTAGCTCTGTAGCCAGCAGATTCTCAAACATCTCCTGCCCCGGCTGTTCCGGCATTCCAATATTGCCAAACGCTGAACCCTTGTGATTAGCTAATCCTTCCAGGTCAATAATCGTTTGCCCTTTTTCTTTCAGCGTTTTTAATAATCCAGTTTTTCCTGACCCGGTATAGCCGCCGAGTATGTTGAATTGGAACGGAAGCTTGAAAACCTCTAAAACATAATTCCGGAATTTTTTATAACCCCCCACTAATGTATAAACCTTGAAACCATATAGATCTAACAACCAGGCAACCCCGGCACTCCGCATACCACCTCTCCAGCAATGAACAAGTATGAGTCGGGAGTCGTTAGCCGTTAGCCGGGACTTCTCCGGTTCAGGGTTTACTCCTGACTCCTGACTCCTGACTATTGACTCTACCTCCTCCACCATCTTTCTCATCTTCACCCCAAAAAAATCCAAACCAATCTTTATGGCTTGCTCTCTGCTTTGTTGTTTGTAGGCGGTACCAACTATTTTTCTTTCTTCATCTGTAAACAAGGGAAATGAATGTGCTCCCGGAATATGAGCATGTTTATATTCTCCGGGGGAACGAACATCTAAAACCGGGTGTTGTTTTGCCAGCTCCAAAAATTGTTCAATATGTAGTTTCTCTATTGCCATTAATTAGAAAGAGTTGGCCACGAAATCACACCAATTAACACTAAATTATTTTCACTTCGTGAAAATTTGTGTGATTTCGTGGCTAAAATTTTTTTCATAAAAATAGTATGATTCATTTCTAAAAAATAAAAAGGCTGATGTCTTACACCAGCCTTTCTTTATCATTCAAATCATTTCAATCAACTTAGTCAGAAGTTATCTGTTCATTGATGCCAAAAATTCCTCATTACTCTTTGTTCCCTTCATACGGTTTTGCAACTCTCTCATCGCTTCTTCCGCATTCATATCAGTAAGGAAAACACGGAGCAGGTTCATTCTTTGCAGCACATCTTTGTCCAGCAGCAAATCATCACGCCTTGTAGATGAAGCAACAAGGTCAATAGCCGGATAGATACGTTTGTTGGACAAACGGCGTTCCAGTTGCAATTCCATGTTACCGGTTCCTTTAAATTCTTCAAAGATCACCTCGTCCATCTTACTTCCTGTATCAACCAATGCAGTTGCTATGATAGTTAATGAACCACCATGTTCTATTTTACGGGCTGCACCAAAAAACTGTTTTGGTTTTTGCATGGCATTCGCTTCCACACCACCGGATAAAACTTTACCGGATGACGGAGCTACCGTATTATGTGCTCTTGCCAGACGGGTGATAGAGTCTAACAAGATAACTACATCATGTCCACATTCCACCAAACGTTTTGCTTTTTGTAATGCGATTGTTGAAACCTTTACATGTTTTTCAGCCGGCTCATCAAACGTAGAAGCAATTACCTCACCTTTAATACTGCGTTCCATATCGGTAACCTCTTCCGGACGTTCATCCACCAGCACTACCATCAGGTAACATTCAGGATGATTGGCAGCAATAGCATTCGCCACTGCTTTCAATAGCATTGTCTTACCGGTTTTTGGTTGTGCCACTATCAATCCCCGCTGGCCTTTACCAATTGGGGTAAACAGATCCATGATGCGGGTAGAATAATCAGAAGGAGTGGTAAACAAATTCAGTTTCTCGTAAGGAAACAATGGTGTCAGGTAATCAAACGGCACCCGGTCCCTTACTTCTTCAGGACTTTTACCATTAATGGTATCTACTTTTAATAAAGCAAAATACTTTTCGCCTTCTTTTGGTGGACGAACTGCTCCATGAACAGTATCACCTGTTTTTAATCCGAATAATTTTATCTGTGATGGAGAAACATATACATCATCGGGTGATGATAAATAATTGTAATCAGAAGAACGAAGGAAACCATAACCATCCGGCATCATTTCCAAAACACCTTCACCTAATATCACACCATCGAACTCAACATTGAATTGCTGGTTTTGGTCACGGCGGGGAGGATAGAATTTATTTTGTCCGGCACCGGAAGGATTTTCGGGAGATTGCTGGTTGCCATCATTGGCAAATATCTGGGACAACGGACTTTCGGCTTTATTTCCATTTTCTTGTTCTGTAGTCGGCGCAGCAGGTTGTTCCGGAGCTGTATTTTCCACAGCTATTTCAGCTTCTTTTTCGTCCGTTTTTTTCCGGGCTCTTTTAATCGGGGTCTTGTCGTCTTTTTTAACGGCCATAATTGGTTTTTTAATAATTGGTTTTTCCACATCACCACTTTCCACTACGGCTTCTTCGCTGCTGCCGGTGCTTGTATTGGTTTTAATAATGCGTTTACGTTTACCGTCATCGGCAGGTTTAGCTCCTTTAGCTCCGGCAATGGCCTGGCTATCAAGTATCTTATAAACAAGGTCTTGCTTGTTTAATTTTTTTGAGTTTGGTATTTTAAGCTGCTCGGCAATGTCCAGCAGTTCAGGAACGAGCATGTCGTTCAGTTGGAGAATATCATACATATAAAAATCTTGATGTTAGTCACAACTCGTAGTGAACAATCTTGAAATCTGAAAAAAAGTTTGAGTTTTTGTTGAATGAAATTGGCGGGTAAATGGGAAAAACTGTCTGGGAGAACTATGTTTATCAGCCTCTTTCCAGTGCAATTATACACTTAATTCGGGAAAATCAAAAATTTCACTTTCCGGGGAAAGAAATAACAAAAGCCATTGAAAGGAAATCAACGGCTTTAAAAATGCTATACTTATGGTCTATTTCGTTGTGTAAACCTTCACTACACCATCGTTTTCACTACTTACCACCAGCAGGCTTCTTCCGGTAGGACTTTTATCCTGGGGTATAAATAACACCCCTTCCGGCGCATCGCCACATTTCAGCACTTTCATAAAGATGGGATAATAAGGATTGGTAATATCATAAAGGGCTAAAGCGTCAGCCCGTTCCAAACCTGCAAAAAGAACAGTTGTATTACCAATTTTTCCAATTGCCAGTCCTTCCGGCTCTGCTCCTTTATCATCGCTTCTTCCATCGTCATATAATCCTTCGGCAGCTACTTTTACATCCAGTTCATTTTTACTGTCATACTCCATCCTTCCGGTGTTACCATTCCAGATGCTGAATGATCTTGCGCCAAAAGAAAATAATTCATCAAAATCGCCATCACCATCATTATCGCCTTTGGTGGTAGTAATGTTCAGACGGCCCAGTTGTGCATCTGTTCTCAATACTGCCGCAGTTGGAAACATAAATGGGTCCAGCGTAATATCTTTTATTCTTTTGGCTTCTGTTAAAGCACTGTATTCCCTTGCATCACCTTCATTGGCGGTAAAAAGAAGAGGCACACCATCACCCGGATAAATGACTATTCCATCTGGCTGAAACATTCCTTTTACATTCCACTTATTGTTAAACGAAATAATATTGTCCCGGTCGCTGACATCCATTTTATAGGTATCCAGATTATAATTCTTGAAGCCCAAGGGGAAAATCTTTGCAACAGTCTTTGTTTCAATATTTATAGTGGCAATGGCATTATTCTCCTGCAATGTTACCCAGGCTGTTTTTGAATCGGGAGATATTGCAATGGATTCTGGTTCCAGATCTTTTGCAAAATTGTTGCCAATGCCAAACACCCTTAATCCACCAGCCTGCAGGGTGGCCTGCGAAGAAGTAAAGGAAGAAAAATCTAGATTTACCACGGCGTAATTATCCCCGACACTGATAATAGAAACAGTTCCCAGAGGGTCATTGGAGTAGTCTGCATTAGGCTCGCCTTCATTGGCTGTAAGGATATATTTTCCATCCGGGCTATAGGTAATCATATCCGGAAGCGAACCAACCGGAATTACTTTTACTTCGCTGTAGTCATTGGTTTTAAAAATAACCACTTTGCCGGCATCTTGTTTATTAATAGCTTCAATAGCGGCTGCAAGTTTGCCATCATTAACATCGAGGCTGTTGACTAACCCACCATATGGTGCAAGTGCAATGGAGTAAATTACAACAAGGTTTGAAGGATTAGAAAAATCAATCACATCAATTTTACTCACGGTGCTGTTGTTGACAACAAAAAGACGTTTTGTTTGCGGGTCGTACGTTGAGATTTCTGCTGCACCAACATCTCCAATATCAATTGAGCCGCTTTCGGCAAAAGAATAGGGGTCTTCTTTGATGATGTTGACGGCAGCTTCCTTTTTACAGGAAACAAAGATGAAAACAGGGATTATCGCTAAAAATGATATTTTTTTCATTCAAGGTATTTGGTGCAAGATTAACAGCGGAATGTTACGGATGGATGAACAGAACATTATTGATATGTTAACCAATAATATCGCCGGAAAGGCTTTTCGGCAGTTGAGCATTATCTTTGCCCTCCAAAATTTCAGGCATGTTCAACAAACGAATCAAAATAAAAGAGCTGCTTTTACAAGAGCCAACCGGGCAGCAAGTAACTGTAATGGGATGGGTGCGGACCTTTCGCAATAACCAGTTTATAGCACTCAATGACGGCAGCACTAACAATAACCTGCAGGTGGTAGTAGCACTCGGCAGCCAGGATGATGAGTTGTTGAAACGCATCACTACTTCCGCTTCATTGAAAGTAACAGGCTCCGTTGTTCCATCATTGGGCAAGGGACAAAAAATGGATTTGAATGCAGCCACCATTGAAATACTTGGCGACAGCGATGCAGAAATTTATCCATTGCAACCAAAGAAGCACAGCCTTGAATTTTTAAGGGAGATAGCCCACTTACGTTTTCGTACCAACACCTTTGGTTCGGTGTTCCGGGTGCGTCATGCACTGGCATTTGCTGTTCATAAATTTTTTAATGATAAGGGCTTTGTGTACATGCACACACCCATCATTACCGGCAGTGATGCAGAAGGGGCCGGTGAATTATTTAAAGTAACAACACTTCCTTTTGATAAAACACCAAGAGACGAAAAAGACGAAGTGGATTTCAAACAGGATTTTTTTGGAAGAGCTACCAACTTAACTGTTAGCGGACAGTTGGAAGGAGAACTCGGCGCAACAGCGTTTGGTGAGATATATACATTTGGTCCAACGTTCCGTGCAGAGAACAGTAACACAGCAAGACATCTTGCTGAATTCTGGATGATAGAACCCGAAATGGCTTTCCATGATTTAGAAGACAATGCCAATCTTGCTGAAGAGTTTATCAAGTATCTTATCAAATATGCTATTGATAATAATAAAGAAGACCTTGAATTTCTGGCACAACGTTTAGCGGACGAAGAAAAACAATTGCCGCAGGATAAACGAAGTGAAATGGGCTTGATAGAAAAATTAGAATTTGTACTCATCAATAATTTTGAACGACTTACTTACACCGAGGCTATTGATATATTAAGAGAGAGCAGCCACAACAAGAAAAAGAAATTTCAATACCCGATTACAGATTGGGGTATGGATTTGCAAAGTGAACATGAAAGATATTTAGTAGAAAAGCATTTTAAAAAACCGGTGATACTGACCGACTATCCCGCTGCCATCAAATCATTTTACATGAGGATGAATGATGATGGAAAAACAGTTGCGGCGATGGACATTCTTGCTCCCGGCATTGGAGAAATAGTTGGTGGTTCTCAAAGAGAAGAACGGTTTGATAAATTACTTGACCGTATGAAAGATATGGGTATACAAGAGGAAGAACTCTGGTGGTATCTCGACACCCGCCGCTTCGGTACTGTCCCTCATGCAGGTTTTGGTCTTGGATTTGAGCGGATGGTACAATTTGTAACCGGGATGACGAATATCCGGGATGTAATTGCTTTTCCGAGAACGCCGGGTAGTGCGGAGTTTTAAAGCCCGGGATCATACAAAAAAGAACTTATTGGGGCCTCGGCCCCTTTTCATTTTTGAAATACCCGTTGCAGGGTAGCAGAATAGTGCCGGAATAAACTAACTTGTAAAATTTGTTCTATTACAAAAGCTATCATGAAAAGCATATTGTTCTCCTGTATACTTATGATTTTTTCAATGCCAGTTTTTGCGCAAACACGGGAAGCGTTAAATGATCAGGTTACTGAATTATATAAAAAAGGGGAGTATGAAAAAGCGATCCCTATTGCGGAGAAATTGAAAGAGGCAATAAAAAAGCAGTTGGGGGATGATAATATAACCTATGCTTCCAATGATTTTGTTCTTGCCGAATTATACAGGATTACCGGGAAATATGAACAATCGGAACCCTTGTACAGGAAGACAAAAGAAGCTTTTAAGCAATTACTGGGAGAAAACAATGTTTCCTATGCTATTCTGCTGAATAATTTGGCGATGTTGTATGCTGCGATCCAACAGTATGAAAAGGCGGAACCTTTATACCGCCAGGCAAATGCCCTCTTTAAAGAATTGTTGGGAGTAAATGACCCCAATTATATGAATGGCATGACCAACCTCGGGACTTTATACCAGTCGATGGGGCTCTATGCAAAAGCGGAACCGCTCCTTGTACAGTTAATGGAACTCCGAAAGAAATCATCCGGACCCGATGATGTAACCTACGCAACCAGCCTCAACTCCCTGTCATTACTATATATATACATGGAGCGGTACAAGGAGGCGGAAACGCTGGCTGTACAGGCAAAAGCAATCTTTAAAAAAACGGTGGGGGAAATGCACCCCGCTTTTGCGACGACCATTAATAACCTGGCTTTGCTTTATTTTAAAACCAACCAATATCCAAAAGCAGAACCCCTGTTTATACAGGCGATTGCTATTATGAAAGAAGCAGGAGGAGAAACACACCCGGATTATATTACCATGAATAATAACCTGCTTTTGTTGTACAACAATACCAGGGAGTATCAAAAGGCAGAGGCACTTTATCTTCATTTTTTAGAAATTCAAAAGAGGAGCATTGGGGAAAATGATATCAATTATGCTGTTACGCTGAACAACCTGTCTCTTTTATACCTGAATACTGGGCAGTATGTAAAAGCGGAACCCTTATTCATCCGGGTTGCTGATATTTTCAAACTTGCCAGAGGTGAGCTTCATGCAGACTACAGGACCTGCTTAAATAACCTGGGTTACCTATATACTAAAACCGGGCAGTATGAAAAAGCGGAAAAGTTTTATTTAAAGGAAATGGATATCGGTGAGCGGTTGCTTGGGGCCAGCCACCCGGATCTCGCCATCACGCTGCTGAACCTGGGTGAATTTTACCGCGACCAGGAGAAAAATGATAAAGCCGAACCTTTTTATACCCGGGCGCTGATCATCAGGAAAAAAACAGCAGGTGACAATGATACTGTTGCTGCTGTCATCCTGAATGATCTTGCCTTATTGTATATGGACAGGGCGAAATACGAAAAAGCGGAACAATATTTTGTAGCATCAAAAAATATCCGGGAAATAGTGTTGGGAAAAAATCACCCGGCCTATGCCCAAAGCCTCAATAACCTCGGCGCACTCTATGCAGAAACGGGGCTTTATAAAAAAGCAGAAGCACTTTTTTCAGAAGCCATGAAGATCCGGAAGAGCACACTGGGAGAATTCCATACGGATTATGCAGGGAGTCTTAACCTGCTGGCTGAATTATACCGGAAGCTGGGCGAATTTCAGAAAGCAGAGCCGCTTTACCTGGAAGCCATACGGATCAGGAAGCATTCACCCGGCGAAGAACACCCCGATTATGCAATTTGTTTATCAAACCTGGCATTGTTATACATGGGAATGAGCCAATACCTGAAGGCAGAAACCCTTTATTGGCAAGCCAAAACTATTTTAGAAAGATCATTGCCGTTAAACAATTATAATTATACAGCTACCATCAGTAACCTGGCTGAGCTCTACCGGGAAATGGGCCTCTACGAGAAAGCGGAACCGCTTTATGAAACAGAACGGAATATCAAAAAGAACACGGTGGGGGAAAATCATCCTGACTATGCACTGTCATTGAACAATATCGGGCTGTTGTACCAGGCCAAAGGGAATTTTGAAGGGGCGGAAATGAGCTTTAACAGGGCAAAGGAAATTATTGAAAGATCGGTCGGTAAAAACCATCCTTCGTATGGGGATATCCTGAATAACCTGGCCAACTTTTACTTCAACATGGGTCAATATGAAAAAGCCACCGCCCTGAACCTTGAATCCGTGGAAATAAAGCGGATCCTTTTCGGCGAGCATCACCCGGCCTATGCCTTTGATCTTAATAACCTGGCTTTGGGATACATGGTCCGGGGTTATTATGAAGAAGCGGAACCGCTTTTATTACAGGCTAAAGAAATACGAAAAAAGGTTTTAGGGGAGTTTCATGCAGAATATGCCAACAGCCTGAACAACCTCTCCGTATTGTACCAGCATAAAGCGCAGTATGACAAAGCAGGTCAATTTATATCCGAAGCAATTGCCATACGGAAAAAAATAGTAGGAGAAACCCATCCTGACTATGCGCTGGCATTGAACAACCTTGGTTTTTTGTACCAAACTACAGGACAATATGATAAAGCTGAACCGCTTTTTATACAAGCCCTGGCCATCTGGAAAAATGCCGCGGGTAAAAGTCATCCCAATTATTCACTGGGGTTAAACAACCTCGGTTTTTTGTATCAGAATATGGGGAAAAATGATAAGGCGGAAGAATATTTCTTATTGTCGAGCCGGTTGATCATTCAGCAATTATCAAGAGACTTCAGTATTCTGTCTGAAAAAGAAAAGGGTGACTACCTGGGCAATAAAATATATATTATTGATTATGTCAATAGTTTTTTATACAATCAAAAAAAAGGATCAAAGGCCATTCTTTCAAATAATTTTGACCTGCAGCTCTTTTTTAAATCATTAGCCCTGGCAGACACCCGGCATATGCTGGAATCCTCTTTACGAAGCAAAGACAGTACTGTTCAACAGCTCTACCATGAATGGCAGAAATATAAAGTGCTATTGGCAAAACAATATTCTTTACCGGTTCGTAACCGGTTTGCAGGCCTTGATAGTATAGAGGGTAAAACGGAGAGTCTGGAAAAACAGCTGACCAAAATCTCATCCTTATTCCGGGATCAGCAAAAGTCCATCCGGGTTGCCATTCCTGAAATACAGGAACATTTACAACCAGACGAAGCGGCCATTGAGTTTGTGCGATTCAATTTGTGCAATAAAAAATGGACAGACAGCATCATTTACGCTGCCTATATATTGCGGAAGAATGATGCCGTCCCGCAGTTTATCCCGCTTTTTGAAGAAACACAGTTGCAGCAATTGTTCGACAGCGCCGGAACTTCGGCAACCACCATGGTCAATCAATTTTACCGCGGGCTGGAAATAAAAAGCAACGGTTCTGTTTCACTGGGAAAGGACCTGTACAGGTTGGTCTGGCAGCCGCTGGAACCGTACTTGCAAGGCATAAAAAAGATCGCCTACTCTCCCGCCGGAAAATTATACAGCATAGCCTTCCAGGCCATGACAGTTGACAGCACCACGTTATTGATTGATAAATACGATCTTCAGCAATATACCAGCACAAGGGAAGTAGCATTGCGAACCGAAGAAAATCAAATAACAAAACCAGCCAGTATTACCCTGTTTGGTAATGCCAGTTTTACTAGGGATAGTTTGCAGCTTGCAAAACAAAAGACTAATAAGGAAAACATCTCTACCACTATTTACACTCCGAAAAAAAGAAGCGATGATAACGGTACCTGGGATAGTTTACCTGGCACAGCAGAAGAAGTAAAAAAGATTAGCGACCTGTTCAATCAAAATAAACTTAGCACCAAATCATTTGTACAAACAACAGCTTCCGAAGAAAACCTGAAAGCACTTAGCGGCAACTCACCACAAATATTGCACATCGCCACACACGGTTTCTTTTTACCAGAACCTGATAAAAATAAAAAAGTAACAGGATTTGATCAGAGCAATACTTACACATTAGCTGATGACCCTTTACTCAGAAGCGGTTTAATACTTTCCGGCGGCAACTATGCCTGGAGTGGTAAAACACCAATAGAAGGTGTGGAAGATGGTATAGCGACAGCCTATGAAATTGCTCAATTAAATTTAAGCAATACCGAACTCGTTGTACTTAGTGCCTGCGAAACAGCCCTCGGTGATGTAAAAGGAAGCGAAGGTGTGTTTGGATTACAAAGAGCATTTAAAATGGCCGGTGTAAAAAAATTAATAGTAAGTCTTTGGCAAGTACCGGATAAAGAAACCGCCGAGTTGATGACAACTTTTTATGGCTACTGGATGAAAGGCAAATCCATCAATGAATCCTTTACACAAGCACAAGCAGATATGCGGAAGAAATACTCTCCTTTTTACTGGGCTGCTTTTGTGCTGGTGGAGTAAGTATTGTTCCCCAATGATGAATCAGGGATGGACTTCTTTATACCTGATACCCAGCATAGGATACAGTCTTCAATAATAGATTATGTACTTTTAAAAAAATATTAGCTGAAATTTTCTAATGAAAGTTAGTTTAACCATCATATTGCTCTCTATTTCTCTGCATTCATTTTCACAGACATGGCAAGAATTGAATGATAGTCTTATCCAATATTACAATAACGGAGAATATAAAAAAGGTGTAGTGGCAGGAGAAAAAGCATTGTCAGATGCAAAAAAAGAATTTGGCGAAAATCATAGAGACTATGCCACTATCCTAAGCAACATCGCATTAGGGTATGCAAGTATGGGGCAGTATAAAAAAGCAGAACCGTTGTATATCAGGGTAATAGAAATCAGGAAAAATGTGCTGGGTGAAACTGATCCGGATTATGCCGTAAGCCTCAACGAGCTGGCAGAATTGTATAAAAATACAGGTCAATATGAAAAAGTGGTGCCATTGTATATAATGGCAATAGAAGTTAATAAAAAGGTGCTTGGTGAAACGGATCCTGACTATGCCATTAGCCTTGGTAAGCTGGCAGAACTATATCTATCATTGGGTCAGTACGAAAAAGCTGGGCCATTATATATTCAATCAATGGATATTTTCAAAAAAACATCTGGCGAAAACAATACCGACTATGCCACCAGTATAAACAACATGGCAAGATTTTACGAAAGTACGGGCCAGTATAAAAACGCAGAGCCGCTTTACATCACTGCAATGTCTATCTATAGGAAAGTATTAGTCGATGATGATCTTTTCTATGCGACTACCCTGAATAACCTGGCCGGATTATACAATAAGATTGGCCAGTATGAAAAAGCAGAGCCGCTTTATATTGAATCAATAGCGATAATGAAAAAAGTTTTGGGTGAAACCCATGCAGACTATGCCAGCAGCCTGAACAACCTGGCAGAATTATACCGGGCCATGGGGCAATATGAAAGGGCAGAGCCGCTTTGCATTGCAGCAATGTCTATCTGGAAAAAAACTTGGGGCAAAACTCATCCCGTCTATGCGGGAGGCCTGAACAACCTGGCAGTACTATACGCAGGCATGGGTCTGTATGAAAAAGCAGAGCCGCTGTACATTGAATCAATGGCCATAATGAAGAAAGCTTTGGGCGAATCCCATCCGGATTATGCCAGTAGCCTTAACAACCTGGCAGGATTATATGAAAACATGGGACAGTATGAAAAAGCAGAGCCTTTTTATACCCAAGCACTTATCATCAGAAAAAAAACATTAGGTGAAAGCCACCCTGACTATGCCATTGGCCTGAGCAACCTGGGGTTTTTATATCAAAGTATGGGTCAGTATGAAAAAGCAGAGACATTTATACTTCAAAACAACAGCATCGCTTTACAAAATCTGCTGAATAATTTTACCATTTTTTCTGAAAAAGAAAAAGGAAATTATATCACTAATAAAATTGGGCTTCTGGCAATGAATAATAGCTTTATATATAATTACAAAAAAACATCCTCCCTGTTTCTCAGGAATAATTTTAACCAGCAACTTATTTTTAAGTCTCTTGCCCTTGCTGATACAAGAAATGTACTGGCATCGGCTCAACAAAGCAATGACACTACCATACGCCGGGTACTGAAAGAATGGCTAAACGCCAAAAAAATATTGGCGATACAATACTCCCTGCTCATTGCCAAAAGAAGCACCGATCTAAAAATAATAGAAAGAAATACAGAAAATTTGGAAAAAGAACTTACCCGCCGTTCCTCCGGATTTCGTAATCAACAAACAGCTCTCAAAACCTCCATGCAGGATGTACAAAACAACTTACAGGAAGATGAAGTGGCAGTAGAATTTGTACAATTCCGGTTATACAATAAAAAATGGACCGACAGTATCCTTTATGGAGCGTACATTTTGAATAAAAATGATTCCGTTCCGGTATTTGTTCCCCTCTGTGAAGAAAAAAAATTGCAGTACCTCTTTGATAGTGCAGGTAATACAGCTACATCAATGGTCAGCAGCTTTTATCGGGGGCTTGATATAAAAAATAAAAGTAGCGTTTCATTAGGAAAAGAATTATACAAATTAGTATGGGAGCCTTTAGAGCCTTATTTAAAAGGCATTAAAAAAGTGTCCTATTCTCCTGCCGGTAAACTATACAGCATTGCCTTTCAGGCATTACCGATTGACAGCACAACGGTACTCATGGACAGGTATCAACTACAGCAATACATTAGTACCCGGCAGATAGCTTTACGGGATTCAGAAAATCAGACTTCCAAACCTCGTAACATTACATTGTTTGGCAATGCAAGTTTTACCATGGATAGTTTGCAGTTGATTAAACAAAAAGTAAATCAACCGGAAAAAGAAATTGTATCTACTTCGATTTATGCTCCACAAAAAAGAAGCAGTGACAACAATACCTGGAATAATCTGCCCGGCACCGAGGAAGAAGTAAGTAAAATCAAATTATTATTCGATCAGAACAAGATAACTACTAAATCATTTATTCAAACATCCGCCTCTGAAGAAAACCTGAAAGCATTAGATGGCAACTCGCCACAAATATTGCATATCGCCACGCATGGTTTCTTTTTACCCGAACCCGATAAAAAAAGAAAAGACAATAGTTTAAATAATGAAAACAGTTACACCTTAGCCGATGACCCATTACTCAGAAGCGGATTAATATTTGCCGGAGGCAACTATGCCTGGAGTGGTAAAACACCGATTGAAGGAATTGAAGATGGTATTGCCACGGCCTACGAAATTTCGCAACTGAATTTAAGTAATACCGAACTCGTTGTGCTCAGTGCTTGTGAAACTGCTTTAGGTGATGTAAAAGGAAGCGAAGGAGTATTTGGTTTACAACGGGCTTTTAAAATGGCGGGAGTGAAAAAGATGATTGTAAGCCTTTGGCAAGTACCAGATAAAGAAACTGCTGAACTGATGATCAGCTTCTATACTTATTGGATGAATGGAAAATCCATTAACGAAGCCTTTACACAGGCACAGGCTGATATGCGGAAGAAATATTCCCCTTTTTACTGGGCGGCTTTTGTGCTGGTAGAGTAAGAATACCGACCCCTTTATTATTCATTTGCTGTGGCCGGAAAGATTTTGTAAATTAAACAACCATTCAGCCAAAACCTCCTGCTATGAAATTCATCCTGGCATCATGCCTGTTGTTTTTTTCTTTTTTTGCTTCCGGCCAGGTTTCAATGGCCACACTTGATTTATTGACAAAATCAATGCAATTGGTTCAGAAAGGCGAATATGAAAAAGCCATTCCCCTGTTAGAAAAAGCTAACGAAGCAGTTAAAAAAGAAGTCGGCGAAAATCATTCTTTTTATAGTGGACAATTATTTTTACTTGGACTCTGCCATCAGAAACTTTATCACTATGAACTGGCTGAGAAAATTTTTCTCCGGCAAAAGGAATTGCTGGCAAAAAATACCGGAGAAAAAGATAAAAGCTATGGAGGATGTCTTATTAAACTGGCAAATTTGTACAGGGAGATGGGCAGGTACCAGCAATCAGAAGCCCTCTATATCCAGGTAAAAGCGATAAGTAAACAAGTAACAGGAGAAAGTAATACTAATTATTCAACAGCTACTAATAACCTGGGTTCATTATACCAACTAATTGGCCAGTACCTCAAAGCGGAACAACTCTATACAGAATCACTAAACATTTTAAAAAGAACGGTAGGGGAAAACAATGTGTTATATGCCGGCAACCTGAATAACATGGCAACGTTATACGTAAACCTCGGTCAGTATCAGAAGGCCAAACTTCTTTTGGTCCGGGTATTGGAAATCAGGAAAAACATATTGGGTGAAACCCATCCTGATTATGCAGAAAGTTTGAACAACCTGGCAGCATTATATGGCGACATGGATCAATTTGCAAAAGCGGAGCCACTTTATAAAGAAGCAATCGCCATTACAAAAAAAACATTGGGTGAAAATCACCATGATTACGCCATCATGATAGACAACCTGGCACTCCTCTATAAAAAAACCGGCAGGTACGAATTAGCATTGCAGCACTATATGCAGGCCGGAGAAATCAGGATGAGAACGGTAGGAGAATCTCACCCCGATTTAGCCAGCAGTCTTATGAACATTGCAGAGTTGTATGTGATTGCAGGGCAATATGAAAAAGCTGAACCACTTTACATGGCATCAAAAGATATAATAAAAAAAACCTTTGGAGAGGTACACCCGGAGTATGCCACTGTACTTAACAACTTCGGCAGTTTATACGAGTCTATGGGGCAGTATAAAAAAGCAGAATCATTTTACATGGAATCTATCGCCATAAAGAAAAAAATTATAGGCGAATCCCATATCAGCTATGCTACCGCCCTGAACAATCTCGCATTTTTATACTTCAACATTGGTCAATTTGAAAAAGCAGAGCCAATTTTTTCCCGTGCCATGCAAATAACGGGAATAGCATTGGGGGAAAACAACCCAGCTTATGCTACCAATCTTGACAACCTTGCTAATGTATGGCAAAGCCTTGAACAATTCTCCAAAGCAGAATTGGCCTACACAAGAGCCATGGCAATCAGAAAAAAAACGTTGGGAGAAAATAATGATTATTATGCGAGGAGCCTGAACAACCTGGCATCTTTATATACGCAACTGGGGCAATACAAAAAAGCAGAGCCACTTATTGTAACGGCAAAAGATATCTGGAAAAATACGTTGGGAGAAACCAGCCCTGCCTATGCTACAGGCATTAATAACCTGGCAGCCATTTACAGAAAAAGCCAAACGCAATATGCCAAAGCCGAAGAACTTTACCTTGAAGCGATCCGGCTAAGAAAAATGATACTGGGAGAACACCATCCTTTTTATTCAATAAGTCAGAACGGGTTGGCATTGTTATATACACAGATGGGGCAATATAAAAAAGCCGAACCCCTGTATTTATCAAGCAGTAACATTGTTTTGCAAAACATTGCCGGCACATTCAGTATTCTTTCCGAAAAAGAAAAAGGAAATTTTCTTAATAACAACAAGGAAATAGCAGAATGTGGCAACAGTTATTTATATATCAACCCGAAAGCAGATGCTTCTATTGCAGAAAACAACTACGACCTGGAACTGGGTTTCAAATCACTTTCACTTGCCGACACAAGAAATATGCTTGAGTTGCTCCGGAACAGTAAAGACACAGCGGTAAAAAGAATATTTGATGAATGGGCGGCGGTTAAAAATATGCTGGCAAAGCAATATACACTAGCCCCGGCAGGCAGAAGTATAGATCTAAAACCCGTGGAAGCGGAAGCAGAGTCCCTTGAAAAAGAGCTAAACCGGCGATCCTCTGTTTTTGGAAACCAGCAAAAGACTTTGCGGATAACAACGAAAGATATTCAAAACAAACTGGCAACTGATGAAGCGGCAATTGAATTTGTAAGGTTCAGGTTTTTTAATAAAAAATGGACAGACTCGGTTATCTATGGTGCTTATATTCTTAGAAAAGATGATGCAGCACCACAGTTTGTTCCGCTTTGTGAAAAAAAACAATTACAGCAATTATTTGACAGTGCAGGAAACACAGCAACAAGACTGGTAAAAAGTTTTTATCGGGGGCTTGATGTAACAAACAAAGAAACAGCCCGGTTAGGTAGTAAAATGTATAAACTGATATGGGAACCGTTGGAACCGTTTTTAAAAGGAATAAAAAAAGTATCCTACTCCCCTGCGGGTAAATTGTATGGTATTGCTTTTCATGCCCTACCGGTTGACAGCACAACTATTCTGATGGATAAATACCAGTTGCAGCAATACACCAGTACCCGGCAAATTTCTTTTCGAACGGAAAATAAGGAAGAAGTAAAACCCGGCAGTATTGTATTATTTGGTAATGCAATGTTTACAATGGACAGCCTGCAATTAGTAAAGCAGCGGAAGAATAACATAAAAACAGAAACCAGTTCAGCGTCTTCTTATATTTCAAAAAACCGGGGTAATGAAAATGGTGTATGGCTCAACCTGCCCGGTACGGCAGAAGAAGTGAAAAAGATCAGCCAGTTGTTTGAAGAAAATAAAATCAGCACTCAATCATTTATACAGGAATCAGCATCAGAAGAAAACCTGAAAGGAGTGATGGAAAAGAAACCGCAAATACTTCATATTGCAACGCATGGATTCTTTTTACCTGAATCAAACAAGAAAAAGGGAGTGTCAGTTTCGCAGGGCAATGCCTATTCATTGGCAGAAGACCCTTTGTTGCGGACCGGGTTAGTATTGGCGGGCGGTAATTATGCGTGGAGTGGCAAAACACCTGTTGACGGAGTGGAAGATGGAATCGCCACAGCGTATGAAATATCACAATTGAATTTAAGTAATACAGAATTGCTGGTATTGAGTGCCTGCGAAACAGCATTGGGTGATATAAAAGGAAGTGAAGGGGTTTTTGGATTGCAACGTGGATTTAAAATGGCCGGTGTAAAAAAAATGATTGTCAGCCTGTGGCAGGTGCCGGATAAAGAAACAGCCGAGTTAATGACAGCTTTTTATTCTTACTGGATTAATGGAAAAAATATCAACGAATCATTTTACCAGGCACAAGCTGATATGCGAAAAAAATATGCGGCGTATTACTGGGCAGCATTTGTGTTGGTGGAGTAGTAATTACTTTATCAGTCCACTCAAAATATAAATAGCTTTCTGTAAATTGTAGAAAGGCTGTGGAATTTCTGCGATAAGGAGTCTTATTCCGAAACATACTGCATGGAAAACATAAAAACAGCGGTAACTGAAAACCGAAGAGCCGGTGTACCCCGGATGGTAAAGCAACATTTGAGAATAGACATGACACCCATGGTAGACCTGGGTTTTTTACTAATCACCTTTTTTGTATTAACAACAGAACTGGCCAAGCCAACTGCAATGGACCTTTATATGCCAAAGGATGGGCCAGACATGCCGATTGGAGAATCAAGTGCCTTAACTGTTTTGATGGACAATAGTAAACTCTATTACTACAATGGAAAATGGGAGGAGGCTATTAAAAATGACGGCATCATAAAAACCAGCTTTTCCGGAACTGCCGACCTGAGAAAAGTTATAGAAGACAAACAAAAGCTGCTTGATATAACGGCTGCAAAAAAAGAAGGCAGAAACGGATTAATGTTAGTTATTAAACCGGGGTATGATGCTCTTTATAAAAATGTGGTTGATGTGCTGGATGAAATTACTATCAGCAGGGTAAAAAAATATGTTATCGTTAAATTGTCTGATGACGAAAGAAAATGGCTTCAGGAAAAACAATAAAGGTATTATTGTGCTTCTTGCCTGTAAACAAAATAAACATTATCATAATTACGATACTGCTTTACGTCAGGGCGGCGGAGATAGTTGCTGATTCTGGCAGTATCTTCTTTTGCAACCACCGTTAATAATATTGTTTTGGGCGGCAATCGCAAAGTGCTGTCATTTAAAATGGCAAGTCCATTCAATACTTTTTGTGATTGTAGCTTGGCATACCAGTCTAAATGAGGCATCTCGGTTGCCAGCCAAACAGCATATCCCGGGTTAGCTTTGCGTATGCTGTCAGCTTCATTTGTTACCAGCCCGTTTACCGACAAGGCTTTTTGTTTAGAAGAACAAAGGGTAATTGCTTTTTTACCCAGGAAATAAACTCCATGTACAAAGCTGATACCAATAATAATTAAAGAGAAGTTTCGCAGCCAATGGGTAAACACAGCCGTTTGCTTTTGAGAAAAAAGAAAAACAAACAAACAGAGTTGCAGGAAAATAATGGGAAACAAAAAACCCCGGCTTTCATATACAAAAGTCCAGGAGGAAACGCTGCCCTTATATTCAACAGCATGGTATCGTAATGACATATAAGACAGCATAGCAATAATAGAAAGCGAAACGAATAAACCGGTAAGCAGGAAAAATATCCTGTCAGAAATTGACTTCCTGAAATACTTCTTTGCGAGGTAGAAAAAAACAGTAACTAAAAAAGCGAGGCCAATAAAATTAATAACATAAAGCAGTATGCCATAGAGGTGGTAAACGGAGTAGAGATATGTTTTAACCTGAACTCCCAGGAAATCAAGATTGATAACCGAAGCCGGCACAAAAGGATACAGCACTTTCAGGTTTTCAGGAAAGAAACCTGCAACATATTCATTACCGCTTTTTGCCATTGTCCATCGCTGAGAATAAAAATCGGGATACAGGGCAAGAGTTTGTGTTTCTAAAGAATGGAAATAAAAATAATGAACAGCTACCAGCAGTACAGAAAGCAGCAATGTTACAGAGCCGTAATGAAGTATCCGTTTTTCTTTTTTTAGAAAACCAATAAATAATAAGGAAAGAGGAAAAACGATAGTAAGCGGCAGGTAGGTGAGTTTTGTCAACCCGGGCAGAAAGAATAAAAAAGCAGTTACAGCCAGGTAAACAAAAGAGGGACGGCTTCCGGCTTGGGCAATATAAATGCACCTCAACAAGGCTAAAAATAATAATGCAAGTGCAAACACATCTTTGGAAGAAGAACTGATTTCTACTGTGTAAAGAAAAAACCCTGACAAAAGGATAAATAGATTTGTCCAGAAATGATTTTCTGTTAACAGTAACATTATTTTTCGGAGAACAAGAAAAAGAAAAAGCCACGACAAAGATTCAATCAGCCAGGTAACAAGAAAGTAATTATCCGGGAATAATTTTAATAATGGTGCGGCAATGATAGAATATAAAGGTGAAACCGCCGAGGGCAAATAAATATTCTCAGTAATGCCCGGAGTGCTAAGTAAACTAACAGGAATAGTAAACCCGTCTCCAGTAGATAAGTTTTTGGCTAATAAAAGATAAAATGATTTGTCTGTTTCATAATTGGAGAAAACGGCAACCAGAATTGATTTACTGATAGTGGCAATAGCAACAAATAACCAGCCTATCCTTTTTTGATTTAATAACTGGTATAGAAAAATACGGGTGGATGCCATTGCTGTGTAATTATTTTTTCCAGAACATTTCTATCCGGCGGTTTACATTTTCCCGGATATTCAGGTAATATAAATTAATATCGGCAATATGGTAATTCCTGTTGACGTATAAAAAGCTCCAGGGAAACTTTGGTTTCTTTACATACAAAAGACCATTACTGGTTTGTGCATCGGTGGTATGACTATAAATTGTATTGAACCTTGTCAGCACACTTCCTTTATTCGATTTTCTGGGGGCATATTCATTTCCTGTTGTCCATGTAAGCGGATTAGTGACGTAGGAGTTTCCATTTTCATTTTTTAAATAGAAAGGAACAAATCCTTTGCGGAGTGTTCGCCAGCTACAGATACAACCTGTTTGTAAGGAGTCTTCACACATTTTCAGCGAAGTAAAATATTCTTTTGGCACCGGCCAGCCGATTATATAGGCGACCACTAATTTATTTTGTAATACGTTGCCTTCAAAATAGTCTTTCAATAATCTTTCTGCCAGTAAACTTCCCTGGCTATGGGAGGCGATAATGATTGGCCTTTCTTTGTTCCATGTCTTCAAATAATATTCAAAAGCAGTTTTTAAATCCTGGTAAGCCAGTTCAAATGCCTTGGCGGCTTTTTGTTTATCTTTTTCAGAAAATGTTTTGATATGTGCCTGCCGGTATCTTGGTGCAAAAACCCGGCATTGATTATTAAATACACTGGCCTGGTATAGCAAAGAAGAGTAATCTGTTTTAGCATTTATATATTCATCATCAATATCAGCATTCTGGCCTTTCATTTTTTTCATGCTGGTATAAGTAGTGGGATGTAAAAAGAAAACATCCACCATCGAGTCTTTGGGTTCGTTTCGCAGCGGGGCAGGCACACTATCGGATGGGTCCCATTTCCAGGGATGGGCTGCCCAATAATTCAAATTGCTATAATCTGGTTTTCCATCAGGGCTTTTGAATGTATAGTTGCTTTTAAAAGCCTGGTATTTATCAGAACAAGAGATAATGGACACTATTAATATTATAAGGAAGCCAAATAACCGCATAAGGCAAAGTAACCCAAAACCCGCCAAAATGGACAGTTCGTCCACTTATTTTGCCATTTATGGAAACGGGGATAATTTCATAATTCACAAATTCGGAAGTAAAATTCAAGCCCAGACTGCATTTCAGGGCAAAGAGAATAATTTTTCAAACCATTACCCTAAAAAATATGGTACTTTAGTTTGCATAGTACCAAATATCACCCTATCTTTGATTTCTAATCGAAAAAGAAGGGATATGAATATAGATAATACACAAAGCCAGATGCGGAAGGGCATATTCGAATTCTGCATTCTTTCCATCATTCGCCGGGGCGAGGCATACCCCAGTGATATTGTGGAAGAGATGCGGGCCGCCAATCTGCAAATACTGGAAGGCACCTTGTACCCATTACTTACCCGGTTGAAAAATGCTGAAATGTTAACCTATCGCTGGGTAGAAAGTAATTCCGGGCCACCCCGCAAATATTTTTCACTAACCGAAAAGGGCAGCAATTTTTATAAAGAGCTGGAGCAAACCTGGAACGAACTATCAAACGGTGTAAATGCCCTGACCAGTAAAAAATCTGATGAACCGCTGAACAACCAATAAGACAACAAGAAAACTTCAACCAAATAAATAAGGACATGAAAAAGATTATCAACATAAACTTAAGCGGCCGGGTTATCCCGATAGAAGATGCTGCTTATGAAAAGTTGCAGGCCTACATTGAAAGTTTGCGTCGCTACTTTGCTAATGAAGAAAGCCGTGATGAAATCATCAATGACATTGAGAGCCGCATTGCTGAATTGCTACAGGAGAAAATCCGCAAGGGTGCTGATGCGATAACCGATGAAGCTGTAAATGAAGTGATAGCATCAATGGGAACGGTAGAAGATTTTGAAGCTGAGGAAAAAGAAAATGCTTCTTCTGCAACAACCGCTTCTGCTTCTCAACAAAGCAATCAGCAAAATTTTACCTACGGTGAAAAAAAACCACGGGGTCGTTTATACCGGGATAGCAATGACAAGTTTATTGGTGGTGTGTGTAGCGGTATTGCTACTTACCTCAATGTTGATCCTGCTGTTGTACGTTTATTATTCGCCATTATAGGATTTGGTACAGGTATTGGCTTCCTGGCTTATATCATTTTATGGATTGTGTTGCCACCCAAAGATCTGGAAGGATATAACGGTAAAAGATTGTATAGAAATCCGGAGGACAGAATATTGGGTGGAGTAGCTGGTGGCCTTGCCGCTTATTTTGATAAAAAGGCAACCAACATCAGGTTAATATTTGCCGCACCGATTTTGCTCAACATATTGATTAACATTTTTAGCGGATTCCGGTGGGATAATGATTTTGGTTTTGTGATGAACATAGGCTTTGGCTCAATCAGCGGCACCTTTATTCTTACGTACATTATTTTATGGATTGTGTTGCCCGAAGCAAATAGTGATTATGAGAAAATGGAAATGCGGGGCGAAAAGGTAGACGTAAATCGTATCCGTCAGAATGTAAAAGAAGGAATGGGTAATATGAAAGACCGTATGAAAGGGTGGGGCGAAGAAGTAAAAGAGTCTGCACAAAATATTAGTAGTAGGGCAAAAGAATTTGCAGGCACAAGAGGAAAAGCTTTTGCTTCGGAAGTTAATGACACAGTGCGCCGTGGTGGTGGTGGCATCGGGCATGCAATAGCAGTACTTTTTAAAGTGTTTTTCCTGTTCATCGCCGGTGTTATCACTTTTTCTTTATTCGTTTTATTGATTGCATTATTGTTTGGCGGTGTTGCCTGGTGGCCAATCAATAATTTTTTGTGGACCAGTAAGTGGCAGCAAATTTTTGCATGGAGTACATTGATTTTTTTCCTTATAGTTCCACTGATAGGATTTGTTACCTGGATTGTTCGCCGCATCATTAAAGCAAAATCAAGAAATAATTATCTCGGCTGGACCTTTGGTGGCCTGTGGGCTATCGGCTGGGTGGCCATGACATTATTTGTTTCCAGTATGGTAAAAGATTTCCGTGAGTACGAACATGTTGATACACCTGTAACCGTTACACAACCTGCCAACGGTAAAATGATAGTGGCAGTATCTCAACCGGAATTGGAATACAGTGGCAGTTTTGGCTGGATGAATGATGGAAGAGATGGCTGGGATCTTTCTGCTGATACATTAAAGATTGCGGCTGTAAAATTCAATGTAAAAGCAAGTACTGACGATCAATACCGGGTGTTTATAAAAAGATACAGTTTTGGAAGAACAAATGAAGATGCTACAACCAGGGCTGAGGAAATTCAATTTGCTGCCGTTTCAAAGGACAGTGTGCTTGACATAGCAAACGGATACGCCATTGGTAAGGAAAGTAAATTCCGGGGACAAAATATAGAGATAGAGATACAAGTACCCGCCGGAAAAAAAATACGGTTTAATAAATCTGTAACGGACAAGCTTAATTCTATGCATATACAAGTGAAAAAAGGCGGCAGAAGAAACAGGATAACCGGGTTTGAAATTAATAATGATGAAAGTGATTTCCGGTACAGCCCCGAGGTGGATTATGTAATGGGTATTGATGGAGAACTAAAAGACCCGAACGGAACTACCACCATTACGGAGCCAACTAACGATTATCGGTATGACAACAACGACAGCCTTAATCTTGAAAAGTCTATCGAAAAGAAAAAACAGGAATTGAAAGAACTGGAAGAAAAGAAAAATAAAAAAGTGGTAAAGTCAGCTATTCTTAAAAAGAAAGTCAATAGTAAAAGGGTGGAAGATGCGGTTGCAACAACACCCACACCAGCCTCTTCGGTACTGGAATGGTTTTAAGATTCGCATTGAATTATAACATCGAACATGATTAAAAGTAATCGCATACTATTTTTATTACTGCCGGGCTATTTTCTGTTAGCAGCTTGTTCCGGTACTAAAAATGCTATAGCGGCAAAGAAACATTCCGGTGATGCCGGCGAATTATATAACACTATTGCTAATATGGACAGTGTTCTCTTCAATGCATTCAACAGCCGGGATGTGGAGAAATTAAAAACATTGTTTACAGAAGACCTTGAGTTTTATCATGACCTGAGTGGACTTACTAACTACACCCAAAACATGGAAGCCTTTAAAAGCACAGCGGAAAAAAATAATGACCTGAAACGGGAATTAATACCCGGAAGTCTTGAAGTGTATCCTGTAAAAGATTTTGGTGCCATGCAAATAGGAGAGCATCGTTTTTGCCACACCGAAAATGGAAAACCCGATTGCGGCATATTTAAGTTTGTTCATATCTGGAAAAAAGTAAACGGCGGATGGAAAATATCAAGAGTGGTCAGTTATGGACATTAATAATAAGAGTATATAATATAGGTTGAAGTTGGCTCCCTTTTACAGGGAGAGAAGAGCCCCGAAAAAGGGGCTTTTCTGTATATGATAAACGAATTTTTTTTCAGTTACATTTGCGGACAATTTTGCTAACATGAAGAATACCCCGTTTACTGATAAACACATTGCTCTCGGAGCTAAAATGGCAGAGTTTGCCGGATACAATATGCCCATTTCTTATACAGGCATTAATGATGAACATGCGGCGGTTAGAAAAAATGCCGGTGTGTTTGATGTAAGCCACATGGGAGAATTTATTCTGAAAGGAGAAAATGCTCTTGATCTTATTCAACGGGTAACCAGTAACGATGCGGCTAAACTGAAAGCAGGACAGGCACAATACAGTTGCCTGCCAAATGAACAAGGCGGCATTGTAGATGACTTATTGGTGTATTGCGTGGAAGAGAATAACCTGCTTGCCGGCAAGACAGGGATTTATATGCTGGTAGTAAATGCTTCCAACATAGAAAAAGACTGGAACTGGATTCAAAAGCACAATCTCCCCATTGCGGGGGGACAAAGGGGGGCCGTGGAAATGCACAACATCTCTGATAAAACCTGTTTGCTTGCAATACAAGGTCCCAATGCAACAAAGATTTTGCAGTCGTTGACGGAGATGGATATTTTGAATTTGAAATACTACACATTTACCAAAGGAAAATTTGCCGGTGTAGATAATGTTGTCGTAAGTGCAACCGGCTATACAGGTGCAGGTGGGGTAGAAATATATTTTGAAGATAAAGATGGATCTGCGGAGCAAATATGGGATGCTATTTTTGCTGCCGGTGCACCGCAGGGAATGAAACCTGTTGGCCTTGGTGCAAGAGATACACTGCGGTTAGAAATGGGTTTTTGTTTATACGGAAATGATATTGATGATACTACTTCTCCTATAGAAGCGGGACTGGGATGGATAACCAAATTCACCAAAGAGTTTATTGCAAAAGAAGTTTTTGAAAAACAAAAAGCAGCAGGGCCAGAAAAAAAACTCGTCGGCTTTGAAATGATTGAAAAAGGAATACCCCGGCAGGGTTATGAAATAAAAGATTTCAGTGGCGAAACGATTGGACATGTTACCTCTGGCACACAATCACCCAGCCTGGGCAAAGCGATAGGCATGGGATATGTACGAAATGTATTTGCTGCAATTGATACGGATATTTATATTAAGGTTAGGGATAAATTATTACACGCAAAAGTTGCTAAACTTCCTTTTTCATAATAAAGCTGTACGGTAAGATTTTTGCGATTGCAGTTCATCCTTTGTCTTTCGTATTTCAAACTTGCTCTGATGCCAACTATTCATCTTACCACATTTATAGCAGCCCCCGTTACTGTGGTATTTGACCTGTGCCGCAATATTGATATGCACCGGCAAACCATGAATGCTTATCAGGAAGAAGCTGTTGCAGGAATACGATTTGGATTAATTGAAAAAGAGGAAACGGTAACCTGGAAAGCAAAACATCTTTTTAAAACCCGGATGCTGCGGGTAAAGATTACCGAAATGAAGAAGCCGGACATGTTCATCAGCGAACAGGCCGAAGGTGATTTTAAGTTGATGAAGCATGAACATCATTTTAAACCCTGCGATAACGGTACCATTATGATTGACCTGTTTCATTTTGAAACACCCTACGGAATACTGGGGCAGGGGCTTAACAGTCTTTATCTTACCAAATATATGAAACGGCTGCTGGAACAGCGGAATACAACGTTAAAAGAATTTGCAGAGAGTGATAAATGGAAGAAGGTGCTGATAAAATAAAATTCAGAAAAGGTAACACTGGTTTCTTTACATAACTTTTGCATGAACGACGAGTGCCACAGCCCTTACTCACAAAGCCATCTGACACTTCGCCTGGGAATTTATTGTTGGAGACTCGGAAGGCCACAAATAGTGTGTGAGAGTTGAGTGGTTTGTATCAAAGCAAACAGACGTTACCCGTATTGTAATTTAAATATCAAGCACAACAACCAGATTCTTTTTTATAGATTCTATTTCTCTCTGACTAAGACTGCCAATTTTTTTTAATAGCCGTTTATTATCAATACTGCGAATTTGGTCAATCATAATATCACAGTCCTCTTTTAGTTTTGAAGATCCATTTGCTAAATGAACCCGTAAAATTTCTGCATCCGGCTTTACATTAGTTGTTATGAGGCAAATAATAGTAGAAGGATGGAACTTATTAAGTAAATCAGTTTGAATGATAACGACCGGTCTTGTTTTCCCGGTCTCCGTTCCAAACCTGGGGTTTAAATCAGCAATCCATATTTCGTATTGTTTAATCTGCATCCTGTAGCTTTTCAAACTCTTCAAGCACTTTCATAGATTCTTCCCGGACCAGCTTAGATTCTTTTTGTAACTGGCTGGAAATTATTCGTCTTTTTTGGAGAAGATTATAAAACTCCACGGCTTCGTTAATATAGCGGTTTCTGTTTTTGCTAATCCGGACAATAATTTTTTCTGTTTCGTTGAATACAGCATCATCCATTTTTAAAGACAGATTCTTCATTTTATTACTTTTATTCAAAGGTATATACAAAAAGTATATCCTCCAGGAAACGATTTAATACCAGAGCTGAAAATCCGCTTATTAAATTCTGTTACACTATTTTTGTTTTTTATCAGCATGAGCAACAAACCCACCCTCCATACTTCCCTTTCCCCGGCATTATTACATTTATATGATTTAAGCAATAGTGTTGTTGTTATCATTGATGTTTTCCGGGCCACTTCTACTATTGCTTCAGCTTTATATAATGGAGCCAAATGTGTAATCCCGGTTGACTCTGTTCCCAAAGCCATCGAAATCAGTAAAAGCATTGGTGGCATTGCCGCAGGCGAACGGGATGGAATGATTGCAGAAGGATTGCAACATGGCAATTCGCCAATGGAATATACCCGTGAGTTTATTGAAAACAAAACACTGGTATTGACCACCACCAACGGCACAAGGCTTTTACAAATGGCATTGGATAATAATGCAGACACCATCATTGCCGGTTCTTTTCCCAACCTTTCGGCAGTGTGTGATTTTCTGGTAGCCGAAAAAAAGAATGTAGTACTCGGTTGCGCCGGATGGAAAGACCGTTTCAACCTGGAAGACAGTTTATTCGCCGGGGCAGTTATTAATCGTATAGCAAAAGAGTTTACTGTTCATTGCGATAGCTCGTTGATGGCGGAAACAATGTATATAAAACAAAAAAATAAGATAATTGATTTTGCGCCGAAGCTCACTCACTATCATCGCCTCGTAGAACGGTTTGGGTTGATAGAAGATATTAAATTTTGCCTTACGAATGATGTGGCTAATGTGTTGCCGCTGTATAATGATGGCAAGCTGGTGGCTAAGTAATAGTAAGTTTTATAAGGAGTAAAGAATGTTTAAATAAGCGAGGGCTGTGTGTGGTTCCTCTCCTTTTAAGGAGCAACTGAGTGAAACGAAAGTTGGGAACGCAGTTCGAGGTGAGGTAAAAAAAATCTACTAAGATACTCCATTTTTCCTGCACTATCTGACAATAAAATTTATTTATTATTTATTCCATTTTACGAGGAAATCCGCTGCACATTCTTTTACATTTGCCGATTAACCTTTTTTGTCCCGATGGCTATCGGGACTTAAATCTAAAATCGAAAATAGTTTTGGCTTTACCGCACCTTGTTAAATACGTTTATACCCATGGAACGGATGAAGTAATCCGCAGAGGCAAAAAAATCCATGCTATCGGTTTTGTAGAACTGGTAGAGTATGATGACCTGTTTGGTTCTGCTGTGTTCCGGGTAAAAGATGACAGTTACTCTACTTATTACAAAGTATATATTCAGAAATTTAAAGACCCCAAGTCAACATCACTCCGTTGCGCCTGCCCGTATAACCTGGGAGAAATTTGCCGGCATGAGGCAGCAGCCATGTTCCAGTTGCAGGATATGATTGACCGGGGCCATTTGCAGGCAGAAGAAATTGTGTATGATCAGCGGCATACCGTTGCCAAGATGAAAGCCATCGAATTAAAAACACTGCGGTTACTTTCTTCCCCCGAATTATTTATAGAAGCAGAAACATACCTGCAATCGAATAAAGCTAAAATTGAGTTTGCAGAAAATGAAGTAGTAAAGGCATCGGTAAAACTGAACGGCCAGGAGTATAAAGTTATTATCCGTAAAAACGAAGAAAGAAATTTTGATACCAGTTGCGATTATGAAGATGAAGATCACCTGTTGTGTTTGCCGAAACTGATTGTTTTTTTGCAGTTGGTAAATTCTCACGGCGCACATTATTTCGATACCATCCGAAATTGGGATAAAGAAAAAAATAAATTGCTGGAAGCCTACGGATATTCTTTAAAAGATGATTTGAAAGGCAAGTTTGAATTTGCTTACAAAGATGCCAAACCATTTTTACGGGTATTGGATACAAATATAAAAAGAGTGGCACAGGTAGCTACTGTACCTAAACCAGTATTGCTGCCGCAAAAAGAAAAAGAAACAGCAGACACACCAGATGTAATGGAAGAAATTATTCCATCACCATCACACCGGTTAGGAGTTGTTTTTAATTTTAATAAAAAGAACTACCCGCAGTTTACGGTAGATGTGGTAATAGGTGAACCGAATGAGACGAACGATGCCTTTACCGGCACGGTGGAAAAACTGGACATCAGCCGCTATGTAAACACCGATAACTTACCCGAGGGTGATCAGGATTTGCTGACACTGTTACGAAAACTACAGGAGTCTGAAATCAATAAATATATCAGTCGTAATTCACCTTTCTCCGGCATCTGGGAAAATATCATACATGCAGAAGAAGATGATTTGCCGGATGAAACAAAAGAACTGATGGCAGAATACTTGCTGCCAAAACTGAAAAAAATATTTACTGAATCGGCAGGCAATCCTTTTATATTCCTGTTGCCCGATAAAAAAGCATTCAAGACTAATAATCTGCAGCAGTTACAATTGCAGGCCGAAGATGCAAAGCCGCATTTTAGTATAAAGAAAAACCCGATAGCTATCGGGTCCCATTACTCTATCCAATGCCGGGTAAAAGCCGGTCCGCTGGAGTTCGACCTCGGCGATAATGAAGCGGCAAGCCCGTTATTCTTTTTATATAACAACCAGGCTTATCTCTGGAAGGACAATGATGTGATTCACCTGGTAGAAAAATTTTTACCAACTGGTAAAATGAGTGTTACGGCTGATGAATGGGTGAAAACGCTGAACGGGTTCATTATGCCATTGGCAAAAGAACACAAAGTAGATTTTGATAAATCATTAGTGCAGGAAATAAAAGATGGCAACCCGGAAGTAAAATTGTTCTTGTTGGAAAAAGGCGACTTCCTCGTTTTTCAACCATCGTTCTCTTATAAAGGTTTCGAAACAAGAACAAGAGACCGGGATGAAATGATAGTGCCACAGGGAGATAAAGTGCTGGTGGTACATCGCAACCGGGAAAAAGAAAATGAGTTTATACAAAAATTGCAAAACCTGCATTCAAGTTTTGCCTTCAATGAAGACTCAGGCACACTGGCATTAAAAGGAACGGATGTATTAAAAAACAACTGGTTCTTTTTGTTTGTAGATGCGATGAAGGAAATGAAGACACCGGTATTTGGATTTGAAGCATTGAAAAATTTCCGGTTCAATACGGCCAAGCCGCAAACAAAAATTTTCATCAGTAGTAATACCGATTGGTTTGATGCAAAAGTGGATATTATTTTTGGGGACCAGAAAGTAAGTGTAGCCGAAGTAAAAAGGGCATTGGCCAATAAACAGCAATTTGTACAACTGAATGATGGCACACTCGGTATTTTACCAGAAGAGTGGTTGAAGAAGTATTCTTTATTGTTCCGGGTGGGAGAAGGAAAGACGGATACACTAAAACTGTCCCGTTATCACTTAAGTGTAGTGGATGAACTGTATGAAACAAGAGATGAAGAAGAACTGATAGTGCAATTAGAAGAGAAGTATGAAAACCTGCGACAGTTTAACCAGATAAAAGAAATAGAGCCGTCCTATCATTTAAAGATGATATTGCGGCCTTACCAGGTGGCAGGTTATCAATGGCTGAATTATTTGAAAGACATTAAATGGGGCGGCATACTGGCAGATGATATGGGTTTGGGTAAAACGGTTCAGGCCCTTTCCTTCATGGAGTATTACAGAAATGAGAATGGTAAGTTGAAAGCATTAGTTGTTTGTCCGACCACACTTATTTATAACTGGGAGAATGAAATAAAGAAATTCACTCCCAAACTAACGTATCGTATTCATCATGGCGGCACCCGGACTAGGATGAGAGAAGAGTTGGTTGATCATGACATTACGATTACCACTTATGGTACACTGCGCAGTGATATTAAATTACTGATGGGGATAGAGTTTGATTATGTACTATTGGATGAAAGCCAGGCTATCAAGAATCCATCAAGCAAAGTAACCAAAGCGGCTTGTTTGTTAAATTCAAAGAACCGCCTGTGCATGAGTGGTACGCCATTGCAGAATAATACGTTTGATATTTTTGCACAAATGAATTTCCTGAATCCCGGTATGCTGGGCACTATGGAATTTTTCCGCCAGGAATTTGCCATACCGATTGATAAATTTGGTGACAGGGACAGAAAAGACCACCTTAAAAAAATTCTGTATCCGTTTATATTAAGGCGTACAAAAGAACAGGTTGCAAAAGACCTTCCGGAAAAACAGGAAATGATTTTGTTCTGCGAAATGGAAGATGAACAACGGAATATATATGATGCGTACCGCAATGATTTCCGCAACCAGATATTGGGTACCATTGAAACACAGGGTATTCAAAAATCACAGCTTACCATTTTACAGGGATTAATGAAGCTTCGGCAGATATGCGACTCACCGGCGATACTAAATGAACAGGAAAAATTTGAAAACCATTCCATCAAGTTGGATGAGCTGGCAAGAGAGATAACAGAAAATATCGGCGACCACAAGGCGTTGATATTTTCACAGTTCCTCGGCATGCTGGCATTGATAAAAGCTAAGCTGGACGAACTGGGTGTGAAGTATGAATACTTTGATGGCAGCACTTCCGCACCGGGCAGGCAAACAGCTATTGAAAGTTTCCAGAACAATGATGAGGTAAGGGTGTTCCTGATTTCACTGAAGGCTGGTGGTGTTGGTCTTAACCTTACCGCTGCCGACTATGTATATATTGTGGACCCCTGGTGGAATCCTGCCGTGGAGCAACAGGCCATTGACCGTACCCACCGAATCGGGCAAACCAAAAACATATTTGCTTACCGCATGATTTGTAAGGATACCATTGAAGATAAAATCCTGTTACTACAGGAAAAGAAGAAGGCATTGGCCAAAGACATCATTTCTGATGATGCGTCATTTGTGAAAGCATTAACGAGGGAGGATGTAGAGTATTTGTTTAGTTAGCAGAACGTTATGACAAAGGATTATGGGAGTTAAAAATATTTTGTAAATTTAGAAATGCTTTTACAGTTAGATAATACAAACCCCGAGAGTGTCAACAAACTTCTATCCTTTGCAAAGGAGAATTATTTGCAGTTATCATTAGTTGATGATGCTGATGGAAATTACTTTCTTCCGGGTAAGCCACTAACAGAACCACAACTAGAACAACTAATCAACAACAGCCGTAAAAGTGGGGTCTTATCATTAAAAGATGCCCATCAGATTATCAGTAATTGACTAAAAATATTTTCTCCAACGAGGTCTTTTTTTAAAACACCAACAAGCGAAGGATAGAATGCTTGCTTAGGTAAGGCAAAACACTTATTTTTTAAAAAATACCACTTTTGGGGTATTGGAAATCCTCCCCCCCCCTGTTTATATTTACTAAATAACAAATGTTGCGAAACAGCAATTGAAAACGGGGATGCCTGAAAACCGGTTAAACGAGTAGGGCTAATCACAAACTGTTTTTATGAGAAAGTTTTTATTACTTCCGGTAATATTTATTACTGCAATGTTTTTTTATTCTTGCCAAAAGGGGGTTTCTGATGAAAATGTTATCCAACCAAATCAAGAGATTAATGCCAAAGTGAATGGATGGTTAGACAGTAAACAATCAACCAATGAGCCAAGAAATGAAAGAGTAGAGAAAATCAGGGCTAATCTTGGTGTTTCAAGAATTTCGATTGAAGATTTGAACGAAGGAGAAAAATTTATTATTGTACCATTAAAAAATGGCTTTATTGCAAACACAAACAAAGAGCAGAATCCAATTAATAGCTTGCTCCTGGTAATGGATAAGGCTGGTAAGGTATATAAAGGAAACTTAGTGCAGTACATTCCAGAAAGCAGGCAAGCAAATAGTGTTGTTCCAGCCAATACGTTTAATAAAATGTTTAATGATAAAAAAATTGATGCTTCTGGCAGGTTTGCCGTTTTGAGTATTTTTGATAAGTTTCTGTATGAAAAGGTTTATAAAAATGGGTCCTTAACAGCGTTCAAGGAAATAAGACCGGAAAATAACCAAACTACAAGTGTGACCAATAAAAACCAGGAAGAAGTATGTGTTGACTGGTTTCGACATACTACTTATTATTATTCTGATGGCCATACGGAAACAACAACTGAGTTTCTTTATACTCTCTGTTATGGAACTTGCCCGCCTAATGAGATGTGTGATCATTTAGAAGGCGGTGGTGGCGGAGGTGGCAGTAATTCTGTTGATTATAAGTATGATGTTCAGAAACAAACACCTTGGTGGGTAGTACATACAATTACACATGGCGGAGGTACATATACTGTGAATTCTTTTGAGGTGCTTCGTGGCAAAAGAAATGCCAATGAACAGCCCTATGGAGGGCATTTTACAAACGTAGGACACGGCTGGTCTCAATGTAACTGTACGTCTGGGAATTATACTTATTCTGAGGAACACACAGATTTGAATGGAAATGGTGGTGGCATAGCAAGTGCAAGAGTATATTTTGAATATTGGCACTTGGGCATTAAAACTGAAAACAATGGATTTAAAAGCTTGACATTTGCACAAATATTTCCATAGCTCAAGAAGCCATTTTCTTAAATTATTACTTTAATATGCGTATATATTGGTTATTACCCAGTTTGATATTTTTATGTTGTAATGCAGAAAAAGAACATAGCCTTTCTGTGCAAGGGGTAATAAAATATAAAGGGGAGTTTTTTGATACAGCAGCCACTTTTTTATCAAAGCCTGTTTTTGTTGATGAACTGAAGGTGTGGTTTAAAGACAGCTTTGCAATAGAAGAAATAAGAACGAGGAGCTTTATTACTGATACAGCAAATAAAACTAGGATTGAAGAAAGTGTATTGTATTATATCTTTATGGATTTACAAGAAAATACTTATACTTATTATAAGACCTTTTCAGATACAACCAGAAGTTTTAGAAGATACACAACGATAGATTCATTTAGAAGTCGTGCCGGCTGGGATTTCTCTAATGCGAATGCTACCGAATTTAAAGGAGAGTCGTTTGAAATGCCCGACACAGTAATTAATTCGATTAAATATAAAAGGATAAGAAAATTAACAACTTCTGGAAAAGATCCTTACAATTCAATTGGATATTTTAGGTGTGATAAGCAAGGCACTTTATTTAAATTTGACAAGCATCTAAGTGATTCCATGGGCTGCCCTTTAGTAAGAGTTGATGATATTCCAATAAAAAAGGGGTCAATAAAAAGAGGAGAAATCATCTTTTTTATAGATAGTCTTTCAACGGAAGAGTTAAAAGTTTTCGCTGCATGGGAAAAAAACGAAAGGGAGATGCCTGTTAAAAAATAAGTAATTTGCCCAAAGACATCATTTCTGATGATGCGTCATTTGTGAAAGCATTGACGAGGGAAGATGTGGAATATTTGTTTAGTTAGCTTCTTTTTCGATGATAATTTCCATCCATTCCTGCAAAGAAGGAATTTTGTCTTCGATGGTTTTCCAAACCACTTCATAGTCAACGCCCAGGTAGTCATGAATTATTTTGTCTCTGATGCCGGCCATTTTCTTCCATTCCACCAGCGGATATTTTATCCGTAATTCATCAGGAACAATTTTTTTCTTCACCAATTATTTCAAGACTGCGGCACACAGCATACATTAATACCCGGTCATTGTTGAAGCTTTCAAATGTATTTTCATTATACCTGGATTGAAGAAAAGTACATTCATCATAGATATGCCGTAAATAATCAACTGGCGAGAGGGACATCTTCCACTGTTTTTAAAATCCGTGGCCCAATATAGGGGCTTAATCCCTGGCGGGTAACTACTTCTACTTTCCGCTGAAAAAGCTCTTCCAGAAAAAAAGCAAGGTCCATAAAATTGTCAAACGTTTTTTCTCTTTTTCAAAATCAACCAAAAAATCAATATCACTTTCCTCGGTTCCCTCATTCCTGACAAAAGAACCAAACAGGCCAATCTGTTTTACGCCATACTGTTCCAACACCGCTTTATTTTTTTGCAGTTCGGCGTATATGATTTTTTTAGTTAATGGCCTGTTGTTCATGGTACTAAAATACATTATTTCGGAGGTATAAGAAAAAAGAGGCTGGCCAAAGACATCATTACTGACGATGCTTCGTTTGTGAAAGCATTGAGAAGGGAGTATGTGGAGTATTTGTTTAGTTAAAACTATTAATTCTTAAAAGATACCCCGAAAGGGGGATAGGTAGATTTTATAAATAGAAATAGCTTACTCCTGAATTTTTATTTATAACTTTAAAATCTTCAATTATGAGAAAATTATTATCGGGGGGGGGTATTATTAATACTTTCTTTCTTTACCACAACAGCTACTGCTAAAAACCTTCCTGTAGCTTTCACAAACTATTCATTCACCAACGATTTATCTGACAGATTAGCAGCAGACAAAGATTTTCAGGAATTCTCCTATTCCATCAACAACTTTGTTGGAAAAATTCAATTAACAAAGACAGGTATTTTTTTCCAAAAGTATCTTCAACAAACTATTTCTAATGTTGAATTAAAAGCATTATTAAAAGGCCTGAACTTTACATCTAAAGAAGAATTTTCCTTATTTCTTAAAGAGATTTCTTTACTTAAAGCCGAGGTGAATCGTAAGTTTCCAGAAATGGTAAATGACGATTCAAAGAAGGCGGCAATAGAGGCAGCGGCAAGAAAGGTAATATTAAACTTAGCGAAACCGAATCATACAACAGGAGATTGTTGGGTTGCTTGGATGGCTGCTCTTTCTGCCTGTTCACAGTATTGTGCAATGCAACAAACTTACTATTATGATGATTGTTTTTGGTCATGTTCTGGTTCAATAAGTTTTGGAGCCGGAGTTTGTTTTCTAACTGCAGATTAATTATTTCTCCTCCAGTTCAAAGGCTGGAGGACTTTATTTATTTAAAAGTAAATTACACAGGAAATGAAAAAAATACTGTACAACGCTGCTTTTTTTTTAGTGGTTGGATTTATGTCATTAATTTTTCCAAATGATAAAGCAAGTATAACTACCAAGGAAATGCCTCTATTAATATCTTATAGACAACCTGTTCCACCCGATAGTATACAAGACTTTATTAAAGTATACCTGCAAACCAAAAAAATGGAGATTATTGATTCAGATCGTTTTATGGAGCTATTTAAAGAATCTTTTTCTGCCAACATGATGGACGCAATAAATTCAAATAAACTAAACTCAGAAACAGCAAAGGAGTTGCCTTATTCACCCATTTGCAATTCACTTGTTTTACGAATATTTGCTTCTTCGAAGGAAATTAATAATAGTCAGGTAATTGATAGTATTAAATGGGCTATAAAAGTATTGCCATCAAAAGATACTAGTTTACAATGGAAAAATTATTATCCTAATGTTGATGCTAATAAT
>Ga0163150_10001123_pt1 | contig 46841 bp, 32 predicted proteins | sample OliLakLV19P2IB_FD_148628 | JGI IMG/M metagenome (GOLD analysis project Ga0163150, IMG submission 148628) | Freshwater microbial mat bacterial communities from Lake Vanda, McMurdo Dry Valleys, Antarctica - Oligotrophic Lake LV.19.P2.IB | ecosystem: Environmental > Aquatic > Freshwater > Lake >... | reverse complement strand
GGGTACACGATCGTGACCGGGGCCCGGGGGTGGGGGCTGAGGCACCACCTATGACCCGATATCTCCTCCCTGTCTTAATGCTGGTTCTTACCGGCTGTGCATCGTACAATCCACCCTACGTGGTTCCTGCGCCGCAGGAACCGGAGACCTACCTGGAGCGCTACGACTTCAAGCAAGGCTTCAACGGATGCGAAATCGCGATCGGGCTCCCCATGTTCGAATGGATTCCGGTCGTTGGTCCGTACCTGAGCGAGATGATCCAGTTCCGGGCAGGCGTCCGTCAGGACGTCCTGGTTCCAGTCATGAAGGAGTCTGTCTATGAACACGAAGCTCGTGTCGCTGCCGCTCGCCGTGCTGGGGCTGCTCGCCCTTCCGGCGTGTTCCTCCAACCTGAACGCCCGAGGGGGCATCAAGGGTCACGCTGACATCCAGGGGTACGATGGCGACACTGCCATCACGTCTCCCTACTCGATCGACGGAGAGGTCAAGTTCAAGCTTCAGACGAAGAAGCCCATCCTGATCATCGATGTGATCGACCCGGGTACCGTGATCCGCACCCAGACCTCGGCCGGCCCGGCACGCGTCGAAGGAGAGGGCCTCACGGACGGCGGCAACACGCTCATTCGCCGGAAGTGATCCATGCGTCTGTCCAACTACATCCTGATCGCCTGCGCTCTGGCAGTCACTGGTGGCTGCCAGAGTGGGCTTCTGCGTGTCGACAACTCGGTAGATCACGCCAAGGAGGCCGTCGATGACTCGGTCGAGCGCGCAAAGCGCCAGATCGACGACTCGGTCGACAGGGCGGCCGTGCGGTTGGACAAGGCGCTCGACGATGCCCAGAGTTCGACGGCTCAGATCGTCGAACAGGCTCGGGCCTCGTATGACCAGGAACTCAAGGCAACCGGGGCGGAGGTCGATCGCCTTCGCGAGGAACTGAAGAAGGACCTCGCGACCCTGGACTCTCAGGTTCAGGAAAGACTCGACCAGATCCGGACCTCCGCCCTGGAGCTCTCCAAGGACGTCGACGAACGCGTGCAGGCGAGGATCGACCAGATCTTCGTGGAGCTGCACAAGTTCATGACAGAGACGCTGGATAGGATCACCAAGCTGATCCAGCCGGTACTCGAGATGTCCTCGAAGATCGGTGCTGCCGTCGAGAACGGTGACAAGCATCTGGCGACGATCATCAGCTCGGTGACTCCGGTACTGACAGAAGTCAAGGAAACCGTCTCGGAGATGCGTAAGGCGATTCTGCGCGTCCAGGGACGCAACACCGAAACAGGCGAGAAAGACGAAGAGCATGCCTGGTGGAATACTGGGCTGATCGGCGCTGCCATCGCTACGTTCATCGCCTGGCGCAGGAACGACAGGACCAGAAACGGTGAGCGATGGAAGCCCGAAGAGATCCGTGAGCAGGTTCGGACCGGTGTCGCGGACCTGTTGAAGAGTGGGGAGTACGACGACGAAATTGCCAGTCGGATCCAGACCGGTATCCTTGACGCTGTCCTACTGGCTCGTCTGACGGTGATCGGAACTGCAAGTGTCCAGCCTGTTCTTTCCCAGGGAGGAGGTGATCCTTCTCTATCTGTCAGACGAGCCCCTCTCATCCCGAACCCCAATCAGTAAACCCCAAACCAGGAGAACGAAACAATGGCCCTTCTCGTACCGGACGCCGGCGAAGCCAACATGCTCGATGAGCTGTTGAAGAACACCACGCCGGAAGCCCAGAAGCTGAAGCTCTACAAGAACGACATCTCGCCCGCCGAGGGTGACACGGCCGCGACATACGTCGCGGCCGACATCTCGGGCTATGCCGAGATCGCGCTGACGCGTGGCACGTGGGGCGCGGCCTCGACTACCAGCGGCACCACGACCTCCACCTACCCCCAGCAGACGTTCAACTTCACCGGTACCGGCGTCATCGTCGGTTACTACGTCGTCAAGGCAACGGCCGGGACGATCCTGTGGGCCGAGCGCATCTTCTCGACGCCCGGCCAGACGTTCAACAACGGCGACAGCCTCAAGCTGACCGCCAAGCTCGTCCTCGAGTAAGGGAGACATCATGTCGGCAAATGATTTCAGCCGCGGCTATCCGCGCAACGGACAGTGGGTCGTGCTCGACGGCAAGCACGTCGGCATCTGTCAGGGACCCGGTACGACTCAGCACCGCACGGAGGTCGACCCGATGTCCGGGGAGACAGTCGTCAGGGGGCTCCCGGTCCCCGGAGAGGTCGCCACCCCGCTCGACTTCGGTCGGTTGGTGCAGGTCGATCTCGTCGACAAGACTGGCTTCCGGACAGTGGTCCAGCTGCTCGTCCAGGTCAGCCGGCTCGACCCGGTCACAGACCGAGCACAGATCCCCGCCGACCGCCTCGAGACCTACAGCCCGACCTGGACCCCCACTCCATAGGCTGAGAGGTGAGATTGTGCTCCTCCTCGCCTCATCGTCGGACCTCATCCGCGTCATAACCGGCAGCGGTTCCTGCATCGAGCCCCACGTCTCGTGGATGGATAACGATGCAGGGACCATCACGCCTGGGCGGACGAACACGGTTGTGCTCGGGGCTGGGACCGGGACGGTCCTTGCCGGACCGTCGGCTGGGCAGAGGAACGCCAAGTTCATCTCGCTCAACAACGTGCACGCCTCCTCGTCGTGCACCGTACGAGTTGAGCACTATGACGGATCGATCTCCGAGGTACTCGCTGACGTGACTCTCCTTGCGGGAGAGGCGTTGGTCCTCGACGAGCGTGGGACCTGGACCCACTACGACGCCAACGGAGGGATCTACGCGGGGATCTCTGGAATCGCGACGGCCGGTGAGATGATGGGAGCGGTCTCCTTGATCTCCGCGGTAACACCTGGGCGTCAACACCTCCATCCAGGCCACCCGAAGTGCTGGGTCAAATGTGGCGTCACGGGGAACTCCCTAGCGTCCTACAACATTTCCAGCGTGGAGGACAACGGCATCGGTCGCTGCACTCTCTGGATCGCCGCAGACTTCTACGGGTCGGACTGGTGCTGCATGGCTACGATCGAGCGCTCCAGCACTGCGCTGACTGTAACGGACCTGAAGTTCGTGAATATCAGAAACCTTCTTCAGTTCGCGGTGTCGGTTCAGCTAGAGTGCTACGACGGTACCGCTATCCAGGCCTTCCTCGAGGACCCCACAGCCTGGCACATGGTCGGTCTCGGGACGCTTCTTGAATGATCCTTCTTACGTCCACTAGCGATGTCCTCAGTGTCGTCACAGACGCAGTGGCTGACGTCGAAGTTCATGCTTCTTGGGTTGATCACCTGGCTGGAGTTGTCACGCCTGGGCGGACGAACACGGCCAGCATCACGTCCGCGGCGACCACGACGATCGTCGGGTCGCCTGCTGCGAGCACGCAGAGGAACGTCCGCGGTCTGAGCCTGCACAACAACAGCAGCTCCGTCACGGTCCTCGTGGTGATCCAGCACTATGACGGTGCGTACACGCTGACCCTGGTCAGCGCCAGCCTGGCTCCCGCAGAATCGCTGGTGTTCGACGATTCAGGTCGTTGGACGAAGTACGCTGCCGACAAGTCGGAGACTCCACTTTCGATCGCTGCCGCTTCCCGCTCGCAGATGGAAACCGGGACCAACGTAGAGTACGCGGTGACTCCAGGTAGGCAGCACTACCATCCTGGTCACCCGAAGTGCTGGGTGAAGTGTAACTACAACGGCAGCACTATGGCGGCTTACAACATTGCCAGCGTGACGGACACCAGTGTTGGTCAATGCGCGCCCCAGATTGCTACCGACTTCACGAGCGCGAGCTGGTGCTGTCAAGCGATGGTCGAGCGGGGCGAGAAGGTGGAGTACATGACGAACCTGAAGTTCATCAACATCCGCAACGGGCTGCAGGCCGCCGGCTCCGTCGGGCTTGAGTGCTACGACGGGGTTATCCCGACTCATGCGCAGGACGATCCAAACTTCTGGCACATGTTCGGTCTCGGAACACTCGTCTGATGATGCTCCTAACCACCAGTTCTGATCTCGTCCGCGTGAACGTGGCAACCGCCGCGACGATTCACGTGTACGCTTCTTGGGTCGACAACGTCAGCGGCACGATGACTCCTGGCCGAACGAACACGGCTCCAATCAGCGGGACAGGCAACACGGCTGTCGTCGCTGGGCCTTCTTCCGGTCAGCGGAACGTGAAGAACCTGTCCATCAGGAACGCGCATGCCTCAACGTCCTCGGTTGTGACCGTCGAGCATTCCGACGGAACCAGCATCCAGACGATTATCAAGGCCAATCTTCTTCCCGGCGAGTCGCTCATCTTCTCCGCACATGGGCAGTGGGCGCACTACACGAAGGAAGGCGCACGCTACCCGTACAGCGGTGGCATCGCGACTCAGGCTGACATGGAGACCGCCACGAGCCTCATCCTGGCGGTGACTCCTGGACGTCAGCATTTTCACCCCGGTCATCCGAAGTGCTGGGTGAAGTGTGACGTCAGCGGCGGCATCAACGCTGAGTACAACGTGACCAGTGTTGCTGATACCGGTCCCGGCCTGGCCACTGTCACGATCGCGAACGATTTCTCTGGTGTGAACTGGTGCTGCCAGGTATCGATCGAGCGTACCTCCTCCTCCCTGACAGCCGGGGCGAACCAACAGCACTGTGCGATCCTGAATGCCGGACAAGCAGCTGGAACACTCGTTATGGAAGCATGGGACGATACGGCAACCACGGCTCTACAAGCTGACCCCGCATCTTGGCACATGGTAGGACTCGGAGACCTCTGATGAAGATCCAGCAAATCTACGTTTCGATCACGCGCGATGACGGCAGTACTGCCATCATGGGATTCATCACGGTCGGACGGGGGTCCTACCTTCCTCAGGGCCCGGATCCCGCTGTCTGGATTGACCAGGCGAATGGTTGGTGGTCCAGGCCGGCCTCCGACGCGAACATCTTCGCCGAGATCTCGCGCACCTTCTCCGGTCCCGTGCCTCAGCCCACGAACTGGCGCAAGATCAACGAGCAGGATATCCCGAAGGATCGGACCTTCCGGAACGCGCTCACGGACGACGGTACGAAGCTCTACCACCCGATGGAGAAGTGCCGTCCTCTTCACGTCGAGAAGCTGCGACGGCGGCGGCAGCCCTTGCTGGACCAGCTCGATCGGGATTGGCAGCAGGCCAATGCGAAGAACGACAAGACGACGGTCGACAAGATCGAGACTGAGCGCCAGCGCCTGAGGGACATCACCAAGGATCCTCGGATCGAGACTGCCACGACTCCGGAGGAACTGAAGCTCATCACACTCGACTAGGTCTGAAGACGAGGGTCTAAGGAGCAGACTGTGGCCGTCGCCCTCGTACAGAGCAACCAGGCGTTTCCTTCCGCGTCATGCGCGTTCTCATCCAACGTCACGGCCGGGAACTTGCTCATCGTCCTGTTCTCGGGGAACGGAACGAACAATAATGCGCCCACGAATAGCGGTGCGGCGCTGACGTGGACGAAGATCAACTCTTCGTTGCCCACGTCTCGCATTGCTCCCGGCACTCCCGTCATGTGCTACGGCTGGTGGGCCGTGGCCGATTCGACGCGAGCCTTGACGGTCACAGTACCGTCGATCACTGACGTAGGCGTCGTCGTCGCTGAGTTCTCGGGGCAACACGCAACCCCGATTCACGCTTTCACCAAGACCGACACTCCAGGCGCCAGCACGACCCCTACCATTCCTGGTCCGACTGGGACCACGGTCACGTCGATGATTGTGGCGTACTTCGGCGACGAGAGCGAGAACGCCTCGTCCCCCACGCCTGGGACTGGCTACGTAGACCTGAAGACTACGGACAACCACGTCCACCTGTCGATCTACAAGGCTGACGCCCCGGCAGGCGACTACGGTCCCTACGTCAACTATGGCACTACCGCCACGACGTGGAACGGCTTCGCATTCGCGATCGAACCGGCGGCTACGGTTCCGGATAACACGGAGCCTGCCACGGATGGCGGCAGGAGAAGGCCATGAGTATGGTCATCGAGGGGTGGTTCGACGATCACAGATCCATCAAAGCCTGGTTCGACACCGACTTCATGGACTTCGCGGCCGGTGGGTCGGAGACGACCTACGAGGCTACTGGCTCGGTGACGGCTGGCGGTTCGGCGAGTTTCGCAATCGTCCTGGCGAGAGACGCTACTGGCTCTGTAGTCGCCAGTAGTGCAGCCGTCGTCGCTGTCGTCATGGACAGAACAGCTTCAGGTTCTGTGGTTGCCGGTGGTGCTGCCGGTATCCAAGCCGTCATTGCATTCGAGGCCACTGGTTCTGTAGTTGCTGCCAGCGCTGCTGTCGTCGAGATGGTCCTCGCAAGAGAATCCTCGGGTTCCGTTGCAGCTGGAAGCACGGTCGGCTTTGCGATCGTGCTGGACAGAGCGGCTTCTGGCTCTGTCGTGGCCAGTGGCGCAGCCTTGAGCGGTGGAGTCCGCGCCGTCGAAGCCTCCGGCTTCGTCACGGCTGGTGGGGTCGGTGAGGTCGTCATCGACCTCACCTACGAATCCACAGGCTCTGTCACAGCAAGCGGCGCATCCTTGGTCGGAGTGGTGCTCTCCATAGAGGCTGCGGGTTCCGTTGCAGCTGGAAGCACGGTCGGCTTTGCGATCGTGCTGACCGCTGCGGCTACAGGTTCCGTAGTGGCCGGGAGTGCTGCCGGCATCCAAGCCGTCATTGCATTCGAGGCCACTGGTTCTGTAGTTGCTGCCAGCGCTGCTGTCGTCGAGATGGTCCTCGCAAGAGAATCCTCGGGTTCCGTTGCAGCTGGAAGCACGGTCGGCTTTGCGATCGTGCTGGACAGAGCGGCTTCTGGCTCTGTCGTGGCCAGTGGCGCAGCCTTGAGCGGTGGAGTCCGCGCCGTCGAAGCCTCCGGCTTCGTCACGGCTGGTGGGGTCGGTGAGGTCGTCATCGACCTCACCTACGAATCCACAGGCTCTGTCACAGCAAGCGGCGCATCCTTGGTCGGAGTGGTGCTCTCCATAGAGGCTGCGGGTTCCGTTGCAGCTGGAAGCACGGTCGGCTTTGCGATCGTGCTGACCGCTGCGGCTACAGGTTCCGTAGTGGCCGGGAGTGCTGCCGGCATCCAAGCCGTCATTGCATTCGAGGCCACTGGTTCTGTAGTTGCTGCCAGCGCTGCTGTCGTCGAGATGGTCCTCGCAAGAGAATCCTCGGGTTCCGTTGCAGCTGGAAGCACGGTCGGCTTTGCGATCGTGCTGGACAGAGCGGCTTCTGGCTCTGTCGTGGCCAGTGGCGCAGCCTTGAGCGGTGGAGTCCGCGCCGTCGAAGCCTCCGGCTTCGTCACGGCTGGTGGGGTCGGTGAGGTCGTCATCGACCTCACCTACGAATCCACAGGCTCTGTCACAGCAAGCGGCGCATCCTTGGTCGGAGTGGTGCTCTCCATAGAGGCTGCGGGTTCCGTTGCAGCTGGAAGCACGGTCGGCTTTGCGATCGTGCTGACCGCTGCGGCTACAGGTTCCGTAGTGGCCGGGAGTGCTGCCGGCATCCAAGCCGTCATTGCATTCGAGGCCACTGGTTCTGTAGTTGCTGCCAGCGCTGCTGTCGTCGAGATGGTCCTCGCAAGAGAATCCTCGGGTTCCGTTGCAGCTGGAAGCACGGTCGGCTTTGCGATCGTGCTGGACAGAGCGGCTTCTGGCTCTGTCGTGGCCAGTGGCGCAGCCTTGAGCGGTGGAGTCCGCGCCGTCGAAGCCTCCGGCTTCGTCACGGCTGGTGGGGTCGGTGAGGTCGTCATCGACCTCACCTACGAATCCACAGGGTCCACAACTGCAAGCGGAGCAGGGCTTGCGGCAATCGTCCTTGGTCGAGTAAGTGCAGGTGGAGCTGTTGGTTCTGGATCCGCAGGTCTGAACTTCGTCTGGGCCGTAGGAGCTTCGGGGTCTGTGGTGGCTGGTGGCACGCCGGCGATCGAGATCTCCCTCACGGTCGACGGCACTGGCAGCGTTGTCGGAAGCGGCGTTGCAGAAGCCGATGAAGGGGGAGCCTATACCGCATCTGGTTCCGTCGTCGGATCTGGCGCTGCTTCGCTGGCGATCGTGCTCAGCTTCAGTGGGACTGGTTCTGTTCAGTCGAACGGATCTACCGGAACGATCATCGACCTCTCGGCCACGGCATCCGGGTCCGTGACTGCGGGAGGCGTGGGTCTCGCGAACGTAGTCTACGCGTGGACCAGCAGCGGGAGTGCGACGCTGTCTGGGACGTCGGTTTTCGTCATCGACCTCTCCTATTCTATGCAAGGAAGCGTCATTGTAGCTGGGGTAGCAGCCCTCGCATTGACCGTCTCGATCAGCGGTACTGGGTCGGTGCTCGGGACTGGTGGTGCTCCGGCCCTGATGACCCTGAGCTTCACCGCTTCGGGTTCCACCGCGGTCGGGGGCTCCGGTACTACAAGCGTCGATATCGCCTGGAGTGGCACAGGGTCCGCAATCAGTGGAGGTAGTGCTGCAGCTTATCTGGGAATGACCTGGGCTGGAGTCGGGTCGGTCTCTACCTCGAGTTCTGCTCCGGCGACGATCTCCCTCACGGTCGACGGCACTGGCAGCGTTGTCGGAAGCGGCGTTGCAGAAGCCGGTGAAGGGGGAGCCTATACCGCATCTGGTTCCGTCGTCGGATCTGGCGGTGCATCGCTGGAGGTCGCTCTGAGCTTCTCTGGCTCGGGTGCTGTGAACAGCACTGGCTCGAGCATCGCTTTGATCGTCATCGCCCTCTCTGGTTTGGGTGCTGTCAGCGCCAGTGGATCCAGGCTCACTACGATCGTTCTCGTGACGAGCAGCTCTGGATCTGCGACCACTGAAGGCGCTGCTTCGCTGGCGATCGTGCTCAGCTTCAGTGGGACTGGCAACGCCGTCGGGGCGGGTACCTCTCCCTTCACCCTGGATCTCGTGGCGACAGGGACTGGATTGGTCATGGCCGGCGGGGCAGCAGGCGTAATCGGTACCGGCATCGTGACCTGGGAAGCCACCGGAGGAGTTGTGTCCAGTGGTGCTGCTGTGGCGGCACGCGTCTTTGCATGGACCGGTACGGGTAGCGTCGAATCCTCGGGCGCTGCCGTGTCCACGGCGGTTCTCTCCTTCACCAGTACTGGATCCGGTCTTCTCTCTGGGTCTGTCGGTAGGACCTTCGACGTCAATTACAACCCCGTCGGGTCGGTCGTCGGCAGCGGCTCCGCCCTCCAGGTAAAGAACCTGATGGCCGAGGGCGCCGGCGCCGTCTCCGCAGCTGGCGCAGCAGTTCCGGCAAAGACGTTCGGGTGGGTCTCCAGCGGTAGCGCAACCACCTCCGGTGAAGGTCTCTGGAACAGGATGACAACATGGGCCGGAAGCGGGTCCATCGTGGCGTCCGGTGAAGCCATCGAGAACTTCGATCTGACATACGCCGGCACCGGAGGGTTGGTCGGATCTGGTGAAAGCTACTTCCGGTTCGTCTTCGTCAGGGCGCCGGTCGTTGCCCTCTTCAAGAGACTGAATGCGAGCCATGTACCCGGGATCAACCCCGCGATCCAGCCAAAGGTCACCAGGCTGCCTAAAGGCCTGCCCGACAGGATCCCATAGTATGCTGACGTGAAGCCCAGGTACAATCCGGAACGTAAGCCGAGGTTCTGACGTGCCTAACTTCGACCCCTCCACAGATCCGTTCGGTATCGACCTCCGTCAGGAGCTCGCTGCCTTCATGCGTGACCATGGATCGTGGGGTGTGCTCAGGAAGCGCGTCACACGTACTCGAGTGAACTCACTGAACACCACGGTTGGTGAATCCGCCCCCGGTACGAAGCGGGCGCTTCTGTCCGGTGAGGCGTACTTCGACTACCTCGTCAGGTATCGTCGGACGACGCTGTTCGATGTTCCCGAGAAGAAAGCCTCGATCGGGCGAGAGGGCCAGGCGCTCGTCCGCTTCTACCTGCAGTGGGACAAGAGGCCTGATACTCACGACTTCCTCGTGGAGCTCGCCCAGGATCCCACCAGTCAGAGCAGGAGTTTCCAGGTCCAGCCTGTGGCTCCGTTTGAGATCGTGAAGCTCTGGGACATCCAGGAAGTCACGCCCATGCGCGACCGCGGTGGTCGACTTGAGTTCTGGCAGGTCCTCTGCAAGGAATCCGTGACCGGAGGGCCTGCCTGATGCTGTGGCCCCTTCCCTCAGGTCGTGTGATCCAGACGGTGTTCCGTGACATCAACGGGCAGCCGAAGTACTACGAGATCCTCGATACGCGTTCGAACGCCAGGAGGATCGTCCACGGTCCGTGGTGGGACGGGAACGACAAGAGCGTCTCTGACGGTCCCGTGATCTCGGAAGCGGACCTTCCCGCGGTGATCGAGTTCTTCATGGAGGATGAGCAGAGCTACTGGAAGCACGCCAGACCTCACGCCGGCCCCAAGAACCTGATCCTCTTCCCTGGTGCGTTCACCTGGTGTAAGCCCTTGAAGGGCGACATCCTCCGCGGGCACACGACTGGGAACATCTACACCGTCCAGCATGTCCCGGAAGGCATCAACGGGAACCCGTGGAACGGGGTCGTGATGCTGGACAAGGACGTCGAGTCTGGCGAGATCCTGCGCTGGTCCGGGCAGAAGACCCGAGAGCGCAACCTGATCGTCTTCCAGTCCGACGATGGCGCCCCCATCTCTCCCCTACCTGGTGAAGTCACCTCAGGGGACGTCGGGACGGCGTACCCTGGCGTCGAGGGCCCTACAGTGACCTACTTGCTCCTCCGGCAGGAGCCTGCTAGTGTAGGGCCCAAGCCGTTCGGGCGAGACAAGCAGCTCAAGCCTCGGATTCGCGAACAAGTCTCTGATCCGGCACGACCGCAGGTCGTCATTACGATCTACGGTCACCGCATGGAGAACGAGTTCAGGTTCCGGTGCCTACACCCGCAGAGTGCGGTTGCAGATGAGCTGGCGCTCTGGTTCAAGCGGTTCATGAGGAACAACACAGGACCGATCAGAAGCAACGGAGTCAACGAGATCCTCTACTTCGGCCAGGAATCAGTCCAGGCGTCGCAGTTGGGCCACGTAGCGGGTCGAGACGTTCGTTACTACTTTCGGACTGAGGAACTGATCCTTCAGGAAGACGCAGCGATCAGAGAAGTGAATGTGAACATCAGTGTCTTGGTCCGACAGGACCAGGAGGCGTTCAGGCTCAATGCGGCATTCTCACAAGACGGCCTCGAAGGCATGGACCCGTTCACTGGTCTCTACGACCAATCAGGAAACTTCCTGTTCGGTGCGCTCGACATAGCCGACTACGGAACCACAGGATTCGAATCCTAGGAGCCCTTCCCCATGGCCATCACGAACACAGACAAGCTGCCCGGCGTCAGCGTTGACATCGCCGACGGTCAGCTGGGAGTCAGGCGCCCGGCGCCCGGCCCCAAGGTCACCATCCTTGCGACGACGACGTCGACATCGCTCGATCTCTACGAGCCTGTCCTCGTCGACAACATCCCTCTCGCGCTGCGCGCGGCCCGACACACGGACGGCTCTCCTTCGGAGATGTCGCTCGCGCTCGCCGAGGCTGTCCGCGTCGGCGCTCGGTCCGTGGAGCTCGTCAAGATCGCAACGGTCTCTGGCGAGCTGGACACGGCGTTTACCCCCAACAACAGGTTCGACGGTATCGAGCGCGCGCTCGAGAACCTGAAGCTGCTCGACGTGGACGTGGTCGTCCCCGTCAACGCATTCATCGACTCGACGGGTCTCTCGGGCACTTCGCCCGACGGTCAGACTCGCTCGATCGGCTTCGCGCGGCAGCTCGGCAACTTCTGCTACCAGACGACGAAGGAGTGGAACTCCTGCGATGGCGTCATCGGTGTGCGACCGATCAACAAGGTCGCACGCGATGAGGCGTGGACTGGTGCGCCGTCGACCTACGCCAAAGAGATGTTCGACGATCCGCCGATCGCTCATCTCCGGGAGTGGGTGTACCACCTCCGCGGTGAGGCCGGTACCGAGGTCGATCACACTGCGGACAACCTGCTCGAAGGGTACCTGGCTGGTTCCACCGAGCAGTCCGCAGGCCAGATCTCGGCGTCCTACGACGGTTGGGCCCAGGACGAACTCGGCGCCCTCGCCAAGGACCGCAACCAGAAGAACGTCGACGGCTATGCCTACCTCTCGGTCTGTGCCTTCCTCGCAAGGATCTCCACGGACGAGACGCAGAACCTGGCGAACTCGCTGAACGACCCGGCTCAGAACAGCCAGCACGCTCTCTGCGGCGGCGCAGTGGCCTATGCTGGGTTCATGACAACCCTCGACCCGCACGAGGCCACGACCAACAAGTCGATCCCTGGTCTCTTCGCGAGCCGCAAGTTCTCTGCTTCCCTCTCCGAGAAGCTGGTCCAGGTCCGCATGGTGACGATGGTCGACCGTAGCGGCTCGTTCGTGGTCTCGAAGGACTGCACGGGCGGCTACAACGGTGGCCTCTACACCAGGACCGACTTCACCCTCCTTTCCACTGTGCGGATCATGCACGCGATGGTCGACATCGTCCGGAACCGGTCCTTCCGGTACCTCGGTCGTCCGATCACCAGCGTGAACATGGCGGCGATGGAAACGGACATCCGCAGCGGACTCGAGGCGATGAAGCCTTCGGGCGCGCTGCAGTCCTACGACCTGTTCACCACGGCTTCCTCGGATGCCCAGGTGCTCGGCGAAGTCAACGTCGAGCTCAGCGCCGTGATCGGCTACGAGCTCACCAAGGTGAACGCCTTCACCTCTCTCCAGAAGCCGTCGGCCATCACCGGCTAAGCTGAAGAACCACACAAGGAGTCAACGACATGGCTACAGGCCGCTACTCTCAGACCTACAACAGCTTCTCCGGTGTGGACATGACGGTCATGGCCGGCGGGCACCTGCTCGCCGAAATCCAGGGCCTCTCGTTCACGATCACCCGAGAGAAGGCTCCGCTCTACACCATGGGCTCGGCCGACCCCCGGTCGTTCTCCCGTGGCAAGCGCGGCATCGCCGGCTCGATGATCTTCCTGGTCTTCGACCGGTCGGCGCTCCTGCAGTCCATGCAGGAGTCCGCGCTCTATCTCGCCAACGAGTACGAGCTCGTGGATACCCAGGGTGTCAAGCAGAAGTCCTACGGCGATCGGATTCGGCAGTTTGAGTCCGACGCATCGGGGTCCATCGGGACGACCGTCACGAACGACCCGCGGACACAGGACTTGGTGACGGCCCAGAAGGTCGTGGCGAACGTCCGGTACCACGACCAGATCCTGCCGTTCGACATCGTCCTCGAGGCGGCGAACGAGTACGGGCACATGGCCCGTATGCAGATCAACAACGTCGAGATCATGAACTGCGGATCCGGCATGTCGATCGACGACATCACGACTGACGAGTCGTGCACGTTCGTGGCGACCGGCCTCATCCCGTGGTACCGCCAGGCGTACGTGAACCCGCGCACCGGGCTCATGACGAACGGCGGTACCGGCCCAGACAGGCCGCGTGCAGGCACGACGACGTAAGCACCAGGCCCGCAGCCGTAGCTCTCTACGGGGGCGGGGTGTCACAGCCCCGCCCCCCTTCACTTCCAGAGGTCCAAATGCCCAACGGCATCTCTCCTGTCAATGGTCGTAGGGACTACCTGTGGAAGCTCAAGAGGGGCTTCTACGACGACGCGTCCTTCATCAAGGACACGGCCGGCGAGCTCGTCCTCAACTCGTTCACCGGCTGCGACATCAACTGCTTCCTGCTCATGCCGGAGCCGGACAACAAGGAGCAGGTCCTTGCGGCGGCCGGCCTGCGCCCTGAGGACTATCCGTTCCCTGCCTTGAAGCAGTTCGCGGAGCTCGAGACGATCTCCATCTCGTCCGCGCGCAGCGTGTTCCCCGTACGTAGGCTCGGCGAGGACCACATCCACAGGTACACCCGCGGTGGACGCTCCATCGCCGGCACCATGGTCTTCACGACGTTCTCCCGCGACGTCTTCGCTGAGTTCTACCGGATGCACGGCTCGGACAAGTTCTTCGGACAGAACTCCAGCCCGCCGTTCTTCGTCGACCAGATCCCTCCGTTCCACCTCCTGCTCTCTGCTGCAAACGAGTACGGGATGGTCGCGAACGCTGCGCTGATCAACGTCACGCTCTCGAACTGGGGAACGACCCTCTCGGTGCATGACCTGAAGATCGAGAGCACGTACACCTACGTCGCCCAGTTCTTCTTCCCCTTCGTCCAGGACTTCAACGCGTTCATGGAGAAGGTGAAGGTCGTACAGGGAGCGAAGGACAGCGTGCTCAGCGAGCAGCTGCTACAGAAGGCCGACGGCTACTCCGGTCGACCCAAGCTGCGCAAGCCCGACTTCATCCTCGAGTCCAACGAGAGGCTCTATCGGGAGTTCATGCAGAACATGATCCGTCAGGTGCAGGTCCCGGGTAGAGTCTTCTGATGAACTTCGGTGACTACCCGACACCGGGCGACGTCAAGATCTACATCGGGACGAACTATGTAGACGACGCGTACCGTGTCGACTACGACGAGCGAAACAACAAGGTTCCCCTCGTCGGCTACCACCAGAAGCACTTCGTCCAGGTCGCCGACGGCAAGGTGATGATCGTCGGGAACATCATCATCCACTTCCGGTTCCCTGGGTACCTGACGTACGCGATCAAGAGCGTCCTCAACCGCATGGAGGACGGGGCCTTATCTGACGGATCTGGAGCTCCCCAGGGAGCGGCCTCGGGGCAGCCGAATCCTACACGAACGACAGCCTACGGACTGCCCTCCAAGGACACCGTCATCCAGGCCATCGAGTTGATCCGGAAGTCGACGGTCGACCAGCGTGTCCGGGCCCTGGTGGTCTCCCACAAGTTCGGCTTTTTCGACCAGCAGTCCACCCTCCTGAACACGGTCTACGGCCAGTTCAAGGGAGATGCGTCCCCGAAGTTCGATCCCCTCGAGAGCCCTGTCGAGATGTCCCCGGAGGCCTTCATGGGCGCCGGGACCGGACTCGACCTAAGGCTGTACTACGGGTACATTGGCGGAACCGACCAGGGAGTCCACGTGACCGAGGTCTTGCGAGGAGTGCACTTCACCGGCCGGCGAAAGGTCGTCAACGCCTCCACTTCAGGTGGAGACCTGTCGGCCTCGGGCCAGTCGATTCTTGAGGTGTATCCCTTCTTTGCCCGGTCTGTGGATTCGCTGGTACAGGACAAGGCACCCGACTTCTTGGGAGTTTCATGAACATGGCAGATCCGACAGCAACGCTGGAACCGCCCGCAGTGGTTCCGGATGTCACCGCCCTTCCGGCGGCAGCAGACCGCAAGCCCGAGGACAAGATCCCCGGCCTCGAGCTCACGTGGCGAGATGCCACGGAAGGCCTCGAACTCACCGACGAGAGCATCGCTCGCCTCATCGCCCTGAAGAAGGCGTACGGTCGTGTGATCGTCATCCCGACCAACACTGACGTCTACGTCGCGCGCAGCTGTACGCGGCTCGAGTGGCGCCAGGTCGTCTCCGAGCTTGGGGAGGTCGACGAGAGCCGTGACCGCCTCACGAAGGAGGGCAAGTCCGAGGCCGTGGTGACGCAGAACCTCACCATGCTCGCCGAGGACAAGCTCGTGGAACGCTTCCTCGTCTACCCGAAGCTCCGGATCGACGAGATCCGCAAGCTGCCCCCGGGTGAGGTCAAGACGGTCCACGACGCGATCATGATCGGGCTCGGCTACGGGCAGCAGCCCCGGGCCGTGCGGATCTGATGCCCGCGGGTGGGGTCAGCCCCGCCCTCCTCGAGGCCGCGTACGAAGCGAAGCAGCACGACCAGGAGCTCCTGCTCATGGAGCTGCCGATGCTGGAGTACGCCGGCGGAGGTCCCTCGTCTACCACCAGGCCGGTGGCCAAGACGGGGGACTTCCTGTTTCGCCTTCTGACGTTCGGCGAGTTCGACACATTCTCGAAGCTCGCCCAGTTTGGCGACGTCGCGGAGCTGGTCCTCAAGACCACGGTCGTCTTCCCAAAGGCACCGTGGGAGGACCATTCCCTGCAGTTCGTCGAGACAGGGGTCTACGAGGAGGCTGCAGCCCTCGTGATCGAGTCCAGCGGGTTCGAGACGAAGAGCGCGATGTTCTCGAACCTGAACCAGGGACGACAGCTCTCGAACACGATCTATGGCGCTGCGCAGATGTTCATCTGCAAGGCGTTCCCTGGTCTTAATCCCAGGTCCCTCAGCAGGATGTCGATGCCAGAGATGTTCCGCTACCTCGCCATGTCCGAGCAGATGCTGGCGCAGGAGGGGCGGCCCACCGAGTTCCCGCTCCGTGAGTTCTTCTCCGAGAAGAACAGCCGTCCGAAGAAGGGACCCTTCGACGTCCCCACCGACTTCAAGAAGCTGGAGATACTCTCCGACGCGCAGCTCAACACGATCAAGTCCGGGGACCGTGTCGTTGCGGTTGCGAAGGCGATCGAAGACAGGCGCTCCCTGTCACAGAATCCTGAGGCGCGTGCCAACCGCTCGGTCGAGATCCGTCGCAGGAAGATGGAAGAGATCGCGCGTAGCCGTGCTGCAGATGATCTGAAGGCTTCGCAGCTGTCTCCTGAGGAGATCGTCCGAGAGATCCGGAGGTAGCCGTGGGACGTGTCGGCGACCCCGCTTTTCCCGGAAATGCCGAACAGGCTGAGAAGACCCGGCGTGGGCTGACCCGTGACATCACGGAGCGCCAGGCCCGGGTGAACGACGACCCGGGGTTCCTCTTCGACGTCGCCAAGATCGGCGTCCTCGTCATCGGTGGAGCGCTGCTCGGTCGTACGGTGATGAGGCGCGACTGGGCGGTTGCGGCCGCACACAACCTCGGGGTGGGTGCACGTCAGGTCACCGCTCCCGTCAGCGGATTCATCCGCGGGTTCATGGACGAGCTGGCCGGGGTCACAGCTCGCGCGCCCAGGCCGATCCGCACCTTCGACCTGATGGAGCAGCTGGCGGAGGCTCTGGCCGTCAAGGAGCAGGCCAGGGCGGCTGGCAAGACCCCTGCCGAGATCCAGGCGATCATCCAGGCGGCCAGGGATGGCGTCCGCAGGCGTGGCTTCGACGACCTGGATCGCGCCGGCCTGAACAGGTTCAGGCCTGCCACGGTCTCCGACATCCTGGCGGAAGGGTCCCAGCTCCCGAAGGCCATGGACCCCCGGGGGTTCGCGGTCCTCAAGGAGGCCCATGCCGCGGGGATGGTCAGCGGGCAGACAAGGCTAACAAGAGGCTACGGTGGGATCGGCGGACTGCTCGTCGAGGGCGAGAAGGCGGTCGGGGCACGCCAGTTCGTCGACACGCGCTGGACCAGTCCCAGGAACGTCCTTTCCAGCGCCTACAACCTCGCCAGGAATGTCACGGTGCCCTTCACCGGGTTCCGGCCGGCCGACCTCATCGCGGCCGTCCTGAGGCCGTTTGGCGAGGGTCACTTCGCTGGCCAGGTGGGCAGGGAGCTCGAACTCTCCAAGGGGGTCGAGGCAGGGAAGGGACTCAACTTCGTCGTCGGTGGCCGGCTCCTCCGGGAGAACAGAAACGGGGTCTTCGACGTCGTTGCGGAGAACGTCCGCCTCTCCAAGATCGGCAGGGTCGGCCAGGCCCACATGGAGCGGTACGGAGCCTCCCAGGGGTACCTGGGGAGTGACCTGCAGTCCCGGATCGACAAGGGTGGACGTGGAGGCTTCAAGGGCTTCCTGGACTGGCTCCAGCACAAGACTGGGACCGGGTCGGAGTACAGGACCCGAGACTCGGCTCTCAAGACGATGGTCTGGGATCCGCTCCAGCGACGTGAGCACGGGGTCGTCAAGTCCAGGCCCCACGTCGAGCAGCGGATCAACCTCAGCTTCCTCGATCGCTACAAGGTCCAGCGTGAGGCCGTGGCCGCAGGTCTCGATCCGGAGCGCGCCCTCAACGCAGCCGCGGTGAACAAGCGTGGCACCGGGCAGCTCTCGTTCCTCGACAAGGTCAAGGCTCACTTCGACATCCGCGGCCGCGGAGTCGTAGTCAAGCCCGGATCGTCTTTGCCCTACACGGAAGACGACATGCCGGTCCGCGGCGTGGAGTTCGTCGGCAAGCTCGGTGGTAGGCGTGGTGCTGTCGCCGGTGATGCTGTGGCTCCCACCGTCTTCGGTGAGATCTCCAACCCAGCGACTGTCCCCAACGAGTTCTACGGCTATCTCGGCAAGGGTCGCGGTCTCGTGGCCGACCCGATGGCCTGGCTCAAGGGTCAGGCTGAAGCTGCGATCGACCTGCTGCACTACGGCACAAACAGACTAAACGATCTGTTCGGTGCCACAGCTCACGTCGGATTCCGCCCCAGTGTCGGCAAGGGGATCGGTGGAGGTCTGCTCGGGTTCGGTAAGAACCTCGCGAAGATGTATGGGATCGCGTACGGAGCCGAGGCCGGTCTCGAGTACGCGAACTATGCGGACTACCTTTTCCAGAGCACGATCGGCTCGGTGCTCCCCGAGAAGTGGGACAGCCCGAAGAACATCGCGATCCGGGCGTACCAGGGTGCGCAGCTCGCTCGTCATGGACTCCGTGACATCACCGGTGTCTCCGCTGCCCAGAGGTACTCGGAAGACCTGATGCCTGGGTCGATGGACTCCGGGCTCTCGTTCCTTGCACGCACGGTTCTACCCACGGCTGTCGGAGCTGCCAAGCGCGGTATCCCAGGCGTGAAGGTGGGGCTTGCAGCCGCTGCCTTGATCGGTGGATCTGATCCCGGGAAGAGTACGTCTGACGCCCTCGCTGAGTTCCAGGGCGAGAAGCTCGTTCCCATCCGCAAGAGCAGGTGGTGGGCACTCGGTCGGCAGCCGTTCGAAGGCGGGCAGATCGACCACTACGAGCCGCACTGGACGCACCGTGAGCTCTCTGACTTCCGCTACACGAGCACTCAGTTCGGATCGAAGGGCGAGTATTTCCGCGACATCTCGCGCATCCCGACCCCGCACAACTTCTTTGGCCTGAAGCCTGTCTTCCAGGAAGGTGGCTTCTTCGGTGGTGGAGATCTCCACCTCGCGAAGAAGCATCAGTTCGACCGTCCGTACCCCGACACGCCGGGGATCAACAAGGACGAGGCGATGCTGATGGCGAACTACCTGTCCACGCGTGGGCCTTATGACGCCCCGCTTGCGGCAGGTCAGCGCCTTGGGTACGGGACCGCCGGGACGATGCCTGAGGGAACTCAGGAACAGCACGGGATGCTGGGGGCGATCCAGGCAGCAGGCTCGGAACTCTCCGAGCTCGCCGGCGTCTACAAGTTCGCCTTCTGGGACCTGCCTGGGATGAGCGCAGGCCTTCCCCCGAAGCTTGCGTCCTACAACACGATCGGTTCGAAGGCGCGCGCCTACTGGGACTCGAACCTCGGTGGCATGCTCGGCATGACCGAGCTCTACCGGCGTTTCGTCTCTAAGGACGAGGCCGAGCAGGGCATGAATCCCATCCCGAACCTGATGCCCACGTGGCTCCCGGGCATGCGCTCTGACCTCGAGTCCGATCGCCAGAGCTCCAAGGACTTCACGCTCGGTGACGCCTACGCCAAGATCCCGCACGGAGAGTTCAGGCTTCCTGGCGAAGCCTACGAGCGGATGTACAGGCTGCACAGCAGCACGCCTGGCGTGTACGACGCCATGGACCGCTTCATGGTTCTGTCGGACGTCGCCCCGAACAGCACGTCCTACAAGCAGTACCGGGCAATCGTCGAAGGCTGGGCCTCGGCCGGAGTTCTCGACAGCTACTGGGCGACGAAGTTCAAGATCACAAAGAACCAGGTCTCGGAGAAGATGAAGCGGTATGAGTTCTATGACCGCCGCTTCTCTGGTCTGATCACAGATCCGCACCCCGACGTCACGGCCGATAAGTACAACCTCATCGAGAAGGCCGTGGGAGCCGGCTGGGAAGTCTTCTCTCACGACATCCTTCCCGAGGCAGGAAAAATCGTTCCGTTCGGCGGATCAATCTCGGACAAGCTGCTCCCGACGTTCTCTCCCGTGGAGCACCTCCAGCGATTCCAGGTGTACGGCGAGGAGTTCTCCGACTGGCGTAACCCCTGGAAGTCCATCATCCGGCCGAAGATGGACACGCTGACGGCTTCGAACCCGCTCACTGCCACAGCCGGTGGTGCCGTGTGGGGTCTTGCCATGGGCTCGAACCCCATGGCTGCAGCAGCCATGGCCCTCACAGGTGGTGCTCTGCTCGGCGGCCGCTCTGCCGCCCGCGTGATCAGTACTGGAGAGTGGTCTGGCGGATGGATCCCCGATCACCGTCAGAAGCAGTGGGAGCTCGAGGAGTACTTCGACAACCTGCAGTACGTGAAGGGCACGATGCTCCAGCAGCGGGCTACTGCCGTAGGTGACGAGGGGCTCGCCAACTACTACAGGGACATGCGCAACAGGACTACGGCCTCGATCAACTACCAGGCAGACAGTAAGTCGTTCATGCGCCAGGCTGTTCGTGGACTCTCTCGCGAGGAGCGCGGCTACTTCAAGGACATTAGCCGGATGCCTGATGAAGCTCAGGAGGCGGCCCTGAAGTATCTGCCTCCCCAGATGCGACCTTCGATCATCAAGGCGTCCGGTAGGATGAACGACTCGAAGTTCAACAACTACCGTTCCTTCATGAGGATGAACTCCGACGCCAGAGTCGCGTCCTACTTCTCTCAGGTCGGAATCCCTGATGCCAGCTGGGGAGGTTGGCATCCTGACGTCCCGATGGATGCTATCAAGCTGAAGATGGTGAACGCCGGCGTGAACAGTACGGCCGCGGACTACCACAAGTTCAGCCTCTACGATGAGCATATCTACCGTGCTTCGAAGTTCGAGGGCCTGGGAGTTCCCCAGGTCGGCTCCCTGAGCTTCGACCGGGAGGATGGGTCTGGCTCGAACCTGACCAGGGTCCTCAGGGATGCTGGCTTCCAGAACGTTCGTGTGCGTAAGATGTTTGGACCCCACCGAGACTCGGTGGACTGGAACGTCAACCACTCCACCTGGGACCAGGTCCGAGAGACGATCGGCGGTATGTTCCGATGAACGAGATCGACGGAATCAAGCCCCATGAGTTCATGGGACCCACAGGCCTGAACAGGCAGTGGGTCGACTCGAACGATCTGCGCCAGGTGATCATGGCGCGGCTCGAGGGCCAGCAGTCCGGTAGGTCGAAGGGCCTCTTCGGTGCCAAGGCCGGTGCCGCCATGCGGGCCGACCGACTGAACACGCACCTGTCGGTGCTGGCCGATCTCATGTCGGGCGAGCCGGTCAGCATCAACCTGACGGAAGGCGACTCGCTCTCTGTTCACTTCGGTGGTCGTCGGATCCATATCCCGACGTTCAACGAGAGGACCCTGACTGCCGTCCAGGCTGGCGTCCGCTATGCGCCCCTCCAGCAGGCGGTCTGGGACCCGGGTACGAAGTCGACCCGAGTGATCAGTGCACAGGAGTCCCTGACCAACACGCTGCAGGGGCTGCTGCGCAGCGGGATCAAGGACCAGCCGATCGCAGAGCAAGCTTCCGCGATCGCCGATGCGCTGGAGAACTTCCGGGCCACCTCGATGCTTCATCTCCGTTTCGGCCCTCAGGCCGTTGGCGGAGCGCTCCCGTACTACCTCTCGAAGCACGTCGCGATCAACGAGTCTCACCCGGCAGTCGCCGCGGCAAGGAAGGGCGAAGCGTTCCTCTCAGCCGCCGTTAAGTCGATCGGAATGAAGTCCGACGTGGTGCTCGGCAAGGGAACGTTGGGTACGCACGGTATGCATGAGTCGCAGTCGCATATTCGTAATGCGCTCGCTCACCAGCTCGCCGTAGGCCTCATGACCTTCGAGGAAGGCTCGCCGTTCAAGTCGACCGGCGTGAAGACGCTCAAGCTGCGCGGGATCAGTGCCTTTTCTGAGGGACGTGAGGTCGGTGGGACTGGACGACTCATCGCGAGCACTCTGCCGGCATGGGGCTATGGCATCGCGACTCCCGGGTCGCAGCTCGCAAAGGGTATCCATCATCGTCGTCAGCTGATGGCGATGCCCAGGAACACGATCAACGAGATCCGCACGGATGGTGCCAGGATCCGTGGACTAAAGTCTCCGTATAGGTCCGGTAAGCTGCTGTCGAGCTCGTTCGACATCGAAGCCCAGAGCGTTGCTGCTCAGGCTTACGCCCAGTCCGGTGCGAAGCTCACTGGGGAGATTGCCCAGACAGAGCACGCTATCCGTGGTGGGTTCCTGAGGATCAAGCCCGGAATCTCCGAGGCGGACCAGGAACTCGGTCGCCTGGCTCAGACCATGCTCTTCGGCGACTCGACGATGCTTGCGTCGAGTCCCGAGATGACAAGGATGGCTGGAGAGACACGGCGGTTCATGGCTACCAGGACGGTGAGTCTTGCTCACTCTCGTGGAGGAGCCGGGTACGCAACGGCAGATCTGCACCCCGTACTCGCCAAGGCGATCGAGGAAGGTGGTGTCGGTGGTCCGATCGCCCTCGACACACCGATCACCTTCGAGATGCTAGGTGGCACCAAGAAGAAGGCCAGGATCGGCGGAGCGCTGTCGAGCACCGGAGAGGTCAGGGCATCCCGTCGCGGGAAGGTCATCGGTGAGTATCTCAAGCACGACGAAGAGATCACGGGCTTCCGTACAGGTCCAGGTGGGACACAGGCTGTCATTCGCAAGCGTGGCGAGATGGCCATGCAGGCTGGCACCCCTGTCCTCGTGGGAAGGAAGCGCCTGAGTCTTGGTGGAGGCGTCAGATCGTTCCGAGGCTTCGACGTCATCGGTCCCGCTGGAGGTATGGGGTTCGATCTCTCGAGTCCCGATGCCCTGCTCGAGCACATCTCGCGCGTCGTGGAAAAGAAGTCCGGTCGAACCGGTGTCCACGACATCGCGACGGCCCTGGGCGGTAAGTTCAAGGAAAACCTTGGAACGATCGATTACGGGGACGCTGAGCTCTTCCCTGCAGGAACGGACGGCAAGAGGAATCTCCATAAGCTTCGCAGCGTGATCGAGGTTGCGGAGAAGCACGGGATCACTATCGGGCCCGGCAGCGAGACAGAGAGGCGAGCCCTTCTCTCGGACATCTTCGACAAGGGCGAAGTCGGCAAGATCGAGCAGCTCTGGCGTGGTCATAGTATTGGCCAACACGAAGCTGGACTCATGTCCAGGGCTGGACCCGTGCTCGAGAGGGCCTTGGCAGCTCGTGGTAAGCGCCTTAGCGACGTACTCGACATCGTTGGAGCCCACACAAACGTCGGCTTCCGAGCTGGCCAGCCTTCGCGAGGACAGTTCGGGCGCATCGCGGTACGCATGCGAGACCTTCGGATGTACGCGGTCGGCGTGGCTTCCACGACCGGCTCTGACATCTTGTCGATGTACCGCAAGAACGAAGTCCTCAAGACCAAGTTCGGATTCACCGGGCCCAAGGCTGACCAGGCAGCACGCGGGATGCGTCGCTACGGACAGATGTGGCGCAATCATGTCGAGCGCCCGACAGGCCTGACTCAATACCTCGACGCGATCACGGCGGCTGCTGAAGGTCGTCTCAACCAGCTGCCTGGTGGCGAGTTCGAGGTTATCAGCCACGAAGAGTACAAGCGGAGGTTCGGCTCTGGTGTGAACCAGGTCCGCCGGCGCTCCGAACTCAAGAATCTTGTCGGGACACCCTACGTCGAGGAGATCGACGGACAGCTTCGCCCGACACGTAAGACGCTGATCGTCGAGATGGCCGAAGTCGGCGGGATGTCCCAGCGCCGTCAGCTGAATACACACGCTGTCACGATGCAGCATGTCGTGGTGCCTTCCGGCGAGGCACTCGGTCTGAGGCGTGGTGAGTACATCAACTTCGAGAAGCTCAAGGGCCGCGGCCTGAAGAGCAGCTTCGGTAGGTCTGCGGTCCAGCTTCATGGAGCGTTGGTCGGTGGCGATGCGATGGCGGCCTACAAGGTCGGTGGCGCTACCGGCCTTACCGGGTTCGAGCATTACTTCGGTCGTGGAGGTCAGGGACACCGTGGGGCCGGTATCGGCGTGCACGCATCCTTCAGCGGCACGCTCGTCTCTGATGCGAACCTCGATGTCGGAGATGTCGGTGTCTCGAGGAAGACCGCCCGCGAGATGCTGAAGCGCCAGGGCTGGAAGGGCCCTGAGCTCGAGGCTCAGCTCACTGCGATCGAGTCTGGTAAGGCCGAGCACTTCACGCACTTCAAGACCGAGCCCATGCGAGGTGCTGAGCACATCACTCAGGCGCGGATGAAGATCCGCCCCAGTGGAACCCGTACTGGTGGTGTTGGCGGCGAGATGCTCATCCACAACGATGACGCGATCTTCGCCAACCCGCTCGGACTACTCAGGCGTGAACGCGACTACGACTATGACCCTGGCTACCTCTGGAACTTTGCCAAGAAGAGCAAGAAGGGAGCGCTATCGAACTACAACATCGAACAGACGGCCATGAAGGTCCTCTGGGAGAAGAACCGCGCAGAGCACAAGGCCGTCACTGAAGTGGCCCAGCAGATCGTGGCCAGGATGCCGTCTGCCGACAAGATGCAGGTCACCAGCGCCGAGATGATCGTTAGGGCGCGTGAGATCGCCAAGCAGTTCATGGGTCGCGAGGTTGTAGAAGGAGCGCACACAGTCGAGTACGCCATGGCTCAGGCGATGGCTGCCGTACCTGAGCTCCTGACCCCGATGGCCAACGTCAGGCACCGCACGAGGATGCAGATCCTCGAGGACATCGCGCTGGGCAAGGACATCGACAGCATGGTGACAAAGGCCCATGCCTCGACGAGTCGCGGGATGCTTATGGATGCCATGTCGATGCTCCGCGGGGATCAGCCCGCTATCGCCTGGCTTCACTCGGCTGCGAAGGCCTCCGAGTACAGCGTGCTGAAGAAGCTGCATGCTGAGATGGCACTGAGGGGTGGTACGGAAGTCACGATGGCGGGTGCGCCCGATCTGTTCTTCCACGCACTGGCCTCTGACCTTCGGATCGGTCAGGCACGCCCCGGAACTGCTGCCGCGGAAATCGAGATCTCTCACCTCATGGAGCCCTTGATGGCTCTCATGGGAACCGACGAGGGGCGAGGAGCACAGGTCGCCGGAATGCTACCTGGACCTGGAGGCGAGTCGCTCGGGGTGGAAGCTGTCTCGAGACGAATGGCCACCTCGTACCAGGCAGTCTCGTTCTTGGAGCGCTCGGGTGCTCAGTCCACGTGGCAGGCCTTTCTCACGGATCCCCGCTACGCCGGTACTTCCATCGGAACTCAGGGCGCCGTCAGCCAGTACGTCCATCACCTCCAGGGAAGGGACGCAGAGTTTGCGGGACCGCTTCTGTCCGGAGGTCAAAACTGGGGTGCTATCCAGGCAGGGACGGCCGTGGGAGCGGGCGCAGCTGGTGAAGAGGCGCTCCGGCACCCCACCCCAGGTATGGGAGGCTGGGGCAAGGCCTTTGCCGAAGGCAGCAGCAAGGCGCTACGTGGACTCTGGGAGTCGAAGTGGGGCAAGTGGGGCATCGGTGGAGCGGGCGTTCTGATGGCAATCAGCGCAGGCCGTTCGCTCTTCGGTAGCGGTGGAGGCGACTCCTCTCCGCCGGGCGCTCCCATGCCTCCTCCTCCCCTGCTCGACGGCCTAGGACCTGAGCGCGAGCTCGACTACAATGGGTTCGGCAACAGCGAAGCCAGGGTCCAGCGGGTCCCGCAGGTACGGACGCACTATCAGGTCACCGGAACTACGTCCAACGGATCGGACTTCCGGGGTCTTGGAGACGGCGCCCTCGGAGGTTTCGGACGCCGGCCGACCCACTCGGGTACGTTCAGCAACCAGACGACTCGCCAGACGACTAGGAACCGAACCGAAGCCGAAGTCAACGATCGGATGTACGCGGACTTCTAATGCCCGACCCCACAAACGACGACCTGAACCTCAGTCAAGAGGCCTTCGCTGAGAAGTTCCTCGGGATCAACGGTAAGTCCATCGCCAGGGACGCCGGCTCGATAAACTCCAATGAGTGGGGGCAGTACTGGCAGGCTGTCAGATCGACGATCGAGACCAATGAGGATCTGAACTGGCAGGACGGCGACTCCGATGAACTGAAGGATCTCAAGGCTCGACTCAAGGAACGCGCCCAGGCCATCTTCATCAGCTTCTGGACCCTCGGTCAGGAGGAGCGCGCCCAGAAGGTCAGTGAGGGTGAGATCTCGCGCAACACCGGGTCCTTCGTGGGGGAGTTCGACCGGATCGAGGAAGACATCCGCGGGAACGAGGTCATCCGCATCGCCCAGACCACGTTCGGGCCCGACAACCTGGACCCGATGAACATCCGTGTCTCGGAGGCGTTCTCCGTCAACAGGCTCGGTTCCCTCCGGGCAGACACCGATGCGGTCGTGAAGCTCCCGCGCTCCATCACACAGATCTCTGTCGATCTGATGTTCGCTGGAGTTGACGCCATCAACGACAAGGTCCGTGGACTCCGCGGACTCTTGGCGAACCTGATGGTGTCGCCCGTGACTACGATCGAGAGCGCCTTTCTCACGGCGGCCCTGATCAATCACTACAGCACGCCGGAGATCGAACAGGGGATCAGGCAGCGTGTCTTGCAGAAGGCCGATCAGGGTCACCTGCTCGACGAGTTCAAGGACTTCGGCGAGGGCATCACAAGTAACTTCGAGAAGCTGCGTGAGCTGATTCTCACAAGCGACCTGCGGCTCGAGTACTACAAGCAGCTCATCCTCGACCGCAACCAGCGCGTTGGCGTCGCAGGTGCGGCAGCCGGCGTCACCGAAGACCTCAACCTGCCCGACATCGGAGTCTCGATCCCTGTCGTCCTGCAGGACATCGTGATGTCCACGGATCCCGTGGTCCCGAATGCGCTACACGTCCGGCTCACATTCCTGCGCTACAACTCCTCGGCCTTCGGGATCTACGGTCTCGAGTACAAGGACGGCAACGGTAATCGCACTCCTGACATCATGCAGTGCACCGCTCTCGCGCAGTACGCCGAGTGGGCTTTCCTGACGCCTGGTGCGCACGACAGGGGAATGTATCTCCAGGAGTACAAGGCCCACCTTTCCCACAACGCACCGGACTTCAAGTGCACGTGGGGCGACCTGATGAACAAGAAGGTCCCGCGCTCTCTCGAGACGGATGCCTTCGTCGTGGAGTCGATCCAGCTGTCGTTCGCGATCAAGATGGTCCCGCTCCCCCTGATCGGATCCAAGTACCCCGGCGTCCACATCATGGGAAGGAGCAACGTTGAAGCAAGCGTTACGGTCAAGACCACGGATCGAAACGCCGTCGCGAAGTTTGCCCTCATGAAGGATCACCTCGATGCGATCTCGAGGAACCAGAGCGGTCAGTTCCGAGACGAGCAGGTCACGATCGAGAACAGCGTCCTCAACCTGGTGGGCGCCTCGAAGTTCGTGATCACCGGCTGCGACATGTATCCCATGGAGGAGACGTCGAATGGATACGCGATCGACCTGAACCTGATCCAGGCCGAGTACGACTACACGGGCCAGCAGTCTCTGATGCTCCAGGACCAGTCCGTGCCCGACCAGGCGATCCGAGATCTGTGGGAAAGGCTCTGGGACCTGTACCAGGAGTTCCGCCGCGGATCCGATACGGCACTGTCCGGTGTTCCACTTGCATCTCCCGAGTCCAAGATCGCAGCCGGGTTCCTCTTCGGGAAGGACGACTATGAATACGACTTCACCCCTACGGTCACGAGACCTCAGGGCGTCATCTCGCCTTCGCTGATCGTCGCTGCGTGCCTGAGGCTCTTCGGTTCTCGTGGAACCACCGGACCGAAGGCGCAGGATGTGAACTACGCCACGTTCGAAGGTGTGGTCCGTACGTACCAGCAGATGTTTCTCACCAACGGGAAGCTGAACGCGGACGCTAACAACACCAGCGAGAGTCAGGGAGGTGGGAAACTTCTGCAGTTCGACATGGCCCCGCTGCCCGGTCGTCCTGGTTCTGCGATTCAGCCTGACCACATGGAGTACTACAAGAGCACACTGGGAGAGACGGTTCGTAAGTTCCTGGTCGGAGAGGGTGATCTCGTCATGTTGAGCGGTATGACGGACCCGTACTTCGGACAGGGCCTTCACGTCGATCCCGGGGCGTACTTCAGGTTCCGCGACAAGCTCGTCGGCTATGGAACGCGTCACACGTTCGGTCTGACGAAGGAGATCTGGGACCAGATGCTCCAGGTTCTCCTGGACGCACGTGAAGCTCCCGACGCTGTCGAGCTGGTCCGTGAGAACGCCAGCAAGAAGGCCGACGGTAAGAAGGCCTACGATTCGAGCGGGTTGTCGTACGCCGTCCTCAACCTGCAGTGGCTGTTCACCTCTGGGAACATCACGAAGTTCGGATTCGATCTGACGAAGTACCTGAAGGAGTCTGGCGAGGGCCCGAAGGTTCTGAACGAAGAGCTCACGCCTGCCCAACGGAGGAGGCTCGCCTCGAACTATCCCGACATGCCGCTCCCGACCTATGGAGACCTGGCAATGTTCAGGGAAGAGCGGTCTGTCGTGAATGAGCTCGGTCAGTCCGTGCCCCTCTGGACCCGCTTCGCCCCGACCTTCTCTGACCTTGGGATCTATCCGCCGCCGCGGGCGGACATGACCTCGAAGCAGACGATGTTTCTCATCGCACGTGATAAGGACGCAGTGATGGAGCCGGCGTTCTGGTTCCATCACGAACGCATGAGAGAGAAGATGATGGCTCGTGCGGAAGCCGGGATGCAGGTCAAGGGGCAGACGTTCGGCGACGTCGCCAAGGAACCACTGAAGGTAAACGTCAACGTCGAACGTGTGACCGGTATGCCCCCGAGCGAAGCGAAACAGATGCTTCACGAGAAGATCGAAGATCTACTCCGTGACGATAGTGTCCTGCGTGATCGAATCGACACAGGTAAGAAGAAGAATGAGTACTTCGATGTGATCAGCTCGGACGGCTGCGCCATTGGTATGTATATCCCCGCCGATCGGACAGCCGGGAACAATGAGTACAAGGTCGTCGCATTCACCGGTGCGAAGAAGTACATCGGCTCGATTCATACTCTCGGCTCTAAGTCTTTCGATCGGGAGAGCGAAGGTCACGCCAAGTCTCTCGTCCTTCGTGCGTTCAAGAACGTCCCCGACAACACGTTCTCTGTGGCCAGGTGCTTCCCGACGTTCAGGATCTACTTCGTGGAGTGGGACGACAACAGGAACCGTGACTCGGTAGACAAGCTGCCGATGGTCGGACGTAAGGTCAGGATGATCGATGACCTGTACACGTCGAACGCTGTCGTCCGATTCACAGTGACGGACTCCAAGGATGATGCGGCGGTCGCAGAGGTCGAGATCCTCAACACGCTGGGCACCTTCGACATGGACTCGTTCCTCCTGCAGAGCGAGGCAAAGCGTCTCGGTATCGGGCAGGACGACGGTGACGGCACCGCCGTGAGCGGCGAGGACTTCCTCTCGCGCATGCGTCTTCAGACCGGGACGGGCATCGTCATCCAGGTCGGCTACTCGTCCGCCATCGATGGACTGAAGACGATCTTCACAGGTCAGATCACAGAACTGGAACCCGGTAAGATCCTCAGGTTCATTGCTCAGGGCTACAAGACAGAGCTCGACCAGGAAGTCGGCATCGACGTCAGGAACGGGAACCCCCGTGAGGCGATCAACAAGCTCCTGAGGATTGGACAGGACAAGAAGAATGTAGTCCCGCATCTCGGGCGTGTCTTCGACTCCAGGGACCTGAACACGGACCAGTTGGAGAAAATGTTCGGGTCCGAAGCAACGAAGACAGGCACTCTTGGACTACAGGGCCCTGGTGGTTTCATTTCTCGCACGTTCGGCTACACCTTGAACGATGTCGCGCGTAATGTCTGGATGGACTCCAATGTGGGTCCTGATGGGTTCTTCAAACAGGCCTGGCAGGACCTCAAGGAGACACTCACTCGCGATAATCCGGACAATGTTGGCGAGATGGAATACTACTTCTACAACCAGACCGCATGGCAGGGGCTGCAGGAGATGACACGCCATCTGCCTGGCACCATCTGCGCTGTGCGCCCGTTCGATAACGAAGCGACGTGCTTCTTCGGGTATCCGGACCAGCCCTACCAGTTCCGCACCCCTCGAGGGATCGAGATGTGGAGGTGGGAGAACATCACGAAGGCCAAGCGCCTGGAGTCCATCCTTGGTCTCGAACACGATCTACTGAACCAGTTCTGGGGATCGACATTCGGTACCACGAACTCAGCACTGACCGAGGTGCACTCCAGGCAGGCAAAGAAAAAGGGCAATCTGGCCGACACCGGGAAGGTGATCAACTCCGGTGGTCTCCTCTGGCAGCAGATATACCTCGGTGGTTCTGCTCTCGGTCAGAACAGGGGTAACCCCGGCTTCCTCGAAAGCCTCTCGCCGTCCTATACGGGCTTCATCAAGTGGGCAATCTCCCTGCCTCGCCTCAAGGCAGGGCTCGGCGACATCGCCGACTTCTCCGATGGTAGGAGAGCTGGGATCAACAAGATCCCGATCTTCGAATCGCTGAGCATGGACTTCACACAGGACTGGAGCACGATCGAAGGACACGACGACGGCAAGCAGCTTGCACGATTCATCTTCGCGTACTTCTTCCATCTCCGGTACACGGGCGGAGCATTGCTCGGTTCCATGGAGGCCAAGTGGCTCGAGCTCACGAGGAAGGGGATGGGCCCGCTCAGGAACATGGATAGCAGTTCCAACTCGAGCTGGGAGGAGTTCAAGCGGAACTTCTCTGGTGATGGTTTCGACTTCAACAACGGTGGCCTCTTCCCGGAGCGGTTCAAGGATGTCGAGGATGCATTCTTCGGAGATCCTCAGGGGGCACTGGACGCCGCCAGGAAGGCTCTCGATGAGTTGCTCCGAGCCGGCATCTACACGAAGGAACAAGTCGCAGAGAAGCTGAAGGTCCTCTCTGAGTACGCGAACGGCACAAAGACACTCCCAGGAATGGATGTTGTCAATCCCGCATTCCGCCGAGCTCTTGACATGGGATCGGAGAAGACAACGGTCTCCAAGACCCTGCTGACTTCGTGGCCGTTCTTCCGTATCTTCGTCCACTACTTCGCGTCGTGGATGCGTAAGGACATCGGTAGCGGAGTTGAGAGCGTACTTCGTAAGACAGCCACGCAGCAGAACCTTGCCGTACTCGACGACACTCAGCTTGAGTCCTGGTTCAAGCCCTTCCGCGACTACCACGTCGTCTTCGCAGAACACGACATCATCGACAACTCGATCGTCGCTACCACGGCCGAGATGTCGAACTCGATCATGATCCGTGGGCACAGGAACGCCCTCTCGAAGCCGGACGACTCCTACTCGACAGAGGACGGAGTCAATGTCTTCCATGAAGACAAGACATGGATGTCTTGGCCGAACGCCGAGGGGGTTCCCTTCCATCCGAAGCTGAAGAGGTCCAGCAGGAAGCTTGGTGTGGCGATCGAGCCCAACGTGAACGGGATGGGTCGAGCGGCTGCGTGCCTGATGACGAACATGGCACTTGGCCTGCGGCCCATGTACAGGGGCGAGATCAAGATCGTCGGTCGCGTCATGAACCCCTGGGACACAGTCGTCGTCAACGACTCTTACAACATGATGTTCGGCGTGATCGAAGTCGAGCGCGTCACCCATGAGTTCAGCACCGAAACAGGCTGGATCACGACGATCGTCCCGCATGCCTATGCTCACGCCAATAACCCTTGGGGTCTTTGGCAGCTCGCGATAGTTACTTCCCCTCTCGCCACAGTCGGGACCGTTATCGACGTGCTCTCTGTCGTCACGGCGGTCTGGGGCATTGGGCTACTCATCAAGGGCGCCTGGGTGGCAGCGTCTGCCTATGCTGCCGCTCGTGGTGTCGGTACTACAGCTGCAGTCCAGGTGGTGGATCATGCGACCCTTCGGTACCTCGGCATAGCTGGTATAAACGAAGTGGCAGAGGGTGCAGCAGCCCGAGGTCTCATCGCTGGGGTCCGTGGGGCTGGTACGTACGCGACCGGAGCGGGGCGCTGGCTGGCACAGAACTGGATGTCGACAGCATACAGCGTCGGGAAGTGGTATGGAGGATGGGGCCTGGTGAACGCTGTCACCAATCCAACGATCGACTTCCTCTTCAACATGACCGTGAAGATGCAGATCACGAACACGCTGATCCCGGTCGACTTCAGGCCGATCTCCTACAAGGGATTCCCTCTCACCGCTGGACTCGACCTTACGGACGAGCAGATCATTCCGTTTGGAGAGAAGGTTCAGGGTGTCTGGTCCCAGATCATGGAAGACTTCAAGGGCTGGTTCACTGCGTCTGTCAAGAACCCTGGACCGCCTGTCGGAAGCGCCTTGCCTCCTGATCGTGCCAGTGGAGAGTCTCCGTCGAGGAGGTAAATCATGCGACGCCTACGAGGAGCAATGCCCGTACAGAACGCTCGGGAGGACGCGTACGCACGCGGGCTGTCCCAGAGCGGGGATCACATCTGTGTCCCGTGGCTCGGTATCGACATCGAGGGTAACTACGTCTGCCCCGGGTTCGAGTACAAGCCCAACCGCGGGCTCCTGGCCTACGTCATCCCGCTCGTTCTCTACCGCGAAGCTGGACTGCAACCCGGCTTCGCTGGCACGCCGAAGTTCACGCTACCGCCTCGAGACTCCAGGGACCCGAGCAGGGTTCAGCAGCCAACAGAAGTACAGCAAGTGAGCCGCCTCTCCCCGGAGGTTCTGACGTCTGAGTACTTCAGGCTACTGAGACAGTACATGCGAGTCGTCAAGATCGCGGGAACCGAGACCGAAAGGAAGTTCATCCCAAATCCAGAGGAATACTACGTCGTCGTCCATGGACCGTACGAGAGGTCGCTGATCGGCCATCTCGTCACTCGACCCGATGGGTCTGGTTCCAGGTTCTTCGTTCCTGACGGCGTCGATCCGAAGACCGTGGAGCAGAAGAAGATCGCGAGCCGGCTGAACGCGCCGTCCTCCAAGTCTGGAGCTCCGCCTCTCGCTGGAGCGGCCGGAGCCTCTCCCTCACCGTCCACCGCCGGGGCTGCCCTCAAGGCGGCTGTCGTGGACCTCAGGGCGGCAGGTAAGGTCTACGGCAGGATGGGCATCCCGAAGACCGGGAGGTCCTACGACCGCGAGATCCAGGCAGAAGACATCACGGTCGTCGCCTCCGGGCGCCCGCCTGCGAAGTCCAGCTCGGAGACTCTTCGTGGGATTCAGGCGCAGGATCCTGCTAGGATGCTGCGCGGCTTCAACTCCTAACAGGAGGCCAACATGGTCGATTGAGCAGACTGCGACACACCGGCTCCCGCCACCGTGGCGAAGCCGGCTCGCCAGGTCTGGCGAGCCACCCCTGAGGTCACAACGGTCGCGACAAATCGCTTCGAGGGCGATTGGCCGATCAAGGCGGAGTCTCGTACCAACGCCGCGGTGAATCCCGTCATCGAGGCGCAGGTGAACGCTCCGTCCACGAGCGCCGGTTGCTCGAACATCGTCACGCCGGTCCCGCACTACGTGCCCCGTCTCTTCGATCTCGAGTGGATCACCGGAGCTATCGCGATCATCAAGGCTCTCATCGACCCGGGTGACGCGATCAAAAGGAAGAACGAAACATTCGTGGAGACGGTCAGGCAGACAATCGACATGGACAACTACCTTCCCACTTCCTACGATGACATGTCTTCCTGGCGGACCATCGTCGGTAACCTCAGTCAGGGAGCGGTCGCCTAATGGCAGTCTACATCGCCAGAGATGTCGAGACCGACGACGGAGGTGAGATCCAGTTCCAGAACGGGGACCTGAAGATCGCCTCCGTCAAGCGCAGCCACCTCCAGGTCCTCCACTGGCTGATCGCCAGCAACCGGGGCGACACGATCCATGGGGACGCTGTCGGCGACATCGGGGCCTGGTTCGGGCGGCTGAACATCGCCAGGAACCACCGGGCGATCGAGGAGCAGATCCGCAGGGCGCTCCTCGTCCAGGGAGCCTTCTCACCTGGTGATGTCAGGGTTCTCGTCGTGCCCGTCAGCGAGAATGACGCGGCCGTCACGGCTCGACTCTTCGGGACCTTCGTGGAAGCAGAGGCAGGATTGGAAGATGAAGGGTACGCTGTGCTTGGCTACGTCTTCCCCTTCGGGACGGCGCAGCTCAGGCGTGTCGAGTAACTGGAGGTCACCGTGGCGATCAGGACGCGCAACCTCGCAGAGCTCAACCAGCTTGCGTTCGACTATCTTCTTCGGAACACCGAGGGCAGGATCTCCCTGCTCTCTCCTGGAAGCGTCGCTCGTGCCCTGGTTGAAACCGCCAACCGTCACCTCGAGGCGTTCTACGAGAGCCTCTCGACCAACCTGGCGATGGCCTTCCTGTCCTCGGCGTCAGGCCCCTACCTGGACCTGCACGGCGCCCTCTTCGGCCTGAGCCGTAGACCACCCAGGACTGCGAACGTCCTGGCGGCCGACAACGGGATCAGGTTCTACGTCGCCACCGGAACTCTGTACGACAGGCTCCCGAAGGCTGGTGACCTGAACCGTGGCATGATCCCGGCCGGCACCACCGTGACGAACGATGACGGTTCGGTGACGTACACGGTCGAGGAGAACGTCACCTTCGAGCGAACGGCCACGGAGGTCTTCGTTCCTGCGAGAGCTACGGCCGTCGGCTCCATCGCGAACGTGGGAGCCTTCGTCCTCCGGAGGCACTCGCTACCGGTCGTTGGGGTTCTCGTCACAAACCCTATCTCGATCGTCACGGGACAGGCCGAAGAGAACGACATCCAGTTCCGGTCTCGGATCTCGAACACGGTGCTCGCCAGTCAGAGCGCCAACCAGACCGCGATCCGCCTGGCCGCACTCTCGTCGCCCGGTGTCGCAGAGGTTCGAATCGTTCCCTACCTGTACGGAGCCGGCTCGTTCAAGCTCCTGGTCATCCCTGTCGGGAACCGAGTTCCGGTCGAGACCCTGACCGACGTCCGGCAGGCCGTCTCCTCCGTCGTGGCATTCGGGATCTACTTCACGGTCGCCGAACCTAAGTACCGCCGGCTCTCGACGATCATCTCGCTGCGCTACAGGAACGGAACCGTTGCTGGCGAGCGCAACATCGTCGCCACAAACGTAGAGCGCGCGGTCCTCAACTACATCGGCTCGATCCCTACCGGCGGTGATCTCGTCGTGACTCAGCTCGGTGCCGTGATCCGTGCTGCTGACGACCGCGTCTACGACTACTCCATCGATGCGCTCTGTATCGATGGAAAGCACACTCTCCTCCACAACATCCGACTCGGCCAGGACGAGCTGTTCCTACCGGACACAGGCCTCCTCGATCCGATCAGAATCATCTAGGAGCTCTCATGGCGATCACCGGCGAGTGGTACAAGTCTGAGTACTTCCCGCACGATGCAACGAGCATCGTCGGTGGAGGGCGTGGAACAGACCTGCTGACCGGTCTCCTGAGCGAGGTGTTCGAGCCTGGCAAGTCGAAGATGCTCGGTCGTGGGACCTACGAGCGCTTCCGTAAGATCTTCTTCCTCAACGAGGGGAACGAGATCTCCGACGCGGTCGCGTTCTGGGCTGACCTCCAACACATCGGTCAGCTGCGCTTCGCCTTCGAGAAGGTGGCCGATGACACGTCGACCGACAGTGCCACGATGCCGGCCGGCTATACGTCTGGTAACTTCCTCTGGCCGGTCGGGCTCATCGATGCGGTCGAATGCCCGAACGGTGGTGTCATCCTCGCGGCCACCGGTGAGGTTGGCTTCTGGATCATGGAGCGTATCCCGGAGGGCCTGTCCCCTGAGACTGGCGCCATCGGCAAGCTGCGCCTGGCTGGAGATGTCGCGCCGTGATCCAGGTCTCGGACCCCGCCACAGTCAGGTACTCGTACGGCGACGCTGGTATCACCAGCGCATCGATCATCTACTCGTACGATCCTGCGAATGTCCAGACGACCGATCAGGACGTGGTCTACGGCTGGGGACTCGAGACAGACCGCTGGGACCGCAAGCAGGGCTTCTGGGCGTTCTCTACCCAGGAGATCGGCAACCAGTTCCCCCGCTGGCATGCAGCCCGCCTCAACACGGGCGGGAACACGCAGGAGCTCATCAACGCGTGGGGCATGGGGTTCGACCTTGCGAAGCTGGAGTTCGGCGTCTTTCGCAAGCAGCTCTTCGTGGACACGGCTGAGCTGACGGACCCTGACATCTTCCACCACGCCTCCGTTGTGGACTACGGAGATGACGTCGAGAAGGACAGGACGAAGAACTATCTGGTGAACCCTTCGTTCTCGAGCAGGGGTCTTGCTCGGCGGAACACGCCTATCTTCTGGAGCACAGGCCTGGCCAAGACGACCGGCACCGTCGAGCTCGTGGACTCACCGGTCTTTGTCGGTTCGCATGCCGTGAAGATGCATGCTGACGCCGGAGAAAACTGCTACCTCAGCCAGATGATCTCCAGGGTGATCGAGTCGAACATCTGGCTCACGGCGTCGCTCTGGTACATGGTCCCGCTCCCTGAGGACACCGTCACGGCTGACGAGTACTACGCCGGGATCTATCTCACGATCGTCTACTCGAACGGAACTGCCGAGATCAAGCGTGCCGCATTCGATCTCGGGACCGGTGGGATGTGGCGCAGGCTCAGTATCTCTACGCAGCTGGCACATGAGGTCTTCGCGATCACTCTCGGGATCCAGGTCGAGAATGATGCCGGTCATGCGATGCGGGTCTACGCCGGCGCAGCGCAGATCGAGACCAGCCCTGAGGCGACTCCCTGGAGCGAGAGTGACGTCTCGTTCGTCCCCTATCAGAACGAGGACGTGATCGTCGGTCCGCCTTGTGACGTGTACGTCGACTTCGGTACCGAAGAGGTCACCGAGGAGATCATCAACGGGTACCCCGTAACGTACGTCGCGCGCTCCGGTAGAACCCTGACCTACATGACTGACCAGGAGCAGCTGTGGGAGTCGTCCGCTCCTACCCGCGTCACTGCGGTTGCCCAGGCTGACGTACCTGACTCGGAGAACTTCGATCGGTTCGGCTGGTACGCGAACCCTGAGCGCGAGAGGTACAACACGCGCTGGCGCATCACGAACAACAAGATCGAGCAGTTCAACGCCGACATCACCGCCGAGACGATCTGTCTCTGGGACATCGGTGAGCTTCACCTGGACGAGGACTTCAGGCTCAACGTAGGGATCGCCTCCGCCGATGAGTTCCCTACGTTCTCCAGGACGCTGGAGGCCGTCTGCGTGTACCTCGATAAGCTGTGGGTCCTATGCAAGGAGACCGAGAACGGAGTCACGAAGAGGGTCCTGAAGATCGTGGACCCGTGGTCCCGCTGGCCGATTCCGCTGGCATACGACCAGGGCCTCTCGTGCCTACACCTCGAGTGTATCGCTGACGTCGATGTGGGTTTCTCGACCGGGACAGCAGACTACCTTGGAGTGCTCGTCTCTGATCCTGACGTTCTCGTGATGCGGGTTGGGGCGACATACTACAAGCTCGAGCTCGAGTACGACAGCTACGCATTCGACTACGTTCGTGGACAGGTGATCACACGGAACCAGTACTCTGGTGGAAAGATGGTGTCCATATGAGCACCTACAACTGCTACTGGCTCGACCATACCAGCACGGTCCGGCATTCCTTGCTGGTCGTCGCGATGCTGACCGACTGTCCTGCCCATCCGGGAAGGCCTTGTCGCGCCAAGAAAGACATCGGCACCTACGCCACTACGGTCGATGCGGATGGGTTCCCGGACTGGGTCGAATCAGCCCAGCCCGAGTCCCATAGTCTGGAGTGGCCTAAGGAATGCGACAGGTGCCACTCGAAGTTTACCGGCGAGGCGATGCAGTCAACGATGCAGGAACTCGTCTACAGGACCGCCGACGGGAAGGAGATGACCCTCTCCGAAGCTCCGGTCGGTGCCATGTGGAACGAGCGCGCCGACAGGAAGACCGTCACGGAAGACGGTCTCTGCATCGTTGTCAAGACCCCCGGTGGTAACTGGTGCATCGACGGACCCTCGTGGGAGAATGGCGTGATGAAGGCAGAACATGCCTGGACACGCACCGGTCGGCCGCCGAACATCACCGCAAATCCAAGCATCCACATTCTGACCAGCGGCCTGGACGGGTCCGATCGGCGGACCGTCTACCATGGTTGGCTACGTGACGGCGTCTTGATCGACGCGTAAGGAACCACATGGCCTACGACACATTCTCGAGCAAGGCGCCGGTCAACCTGGTGGGGATCACACAGTCCCTGGTCAAGGTGATCCAGCACAACCCGCGGCACCCGCTGACGGCTCAGTCGAACTTCCCCGACGAGTATCCGCAGTTCGTCTCCCCGACGAACGATCAGATGTCGAGCGTGCTCGTCGAGGACGAGGTCCATCCGCTCGTGGACGTGGACACCGGGAACAGTAACCGCTGCTTCCTGTACCATCAGCCGACCTTCGGGGCAACGATCGTCACCTCGGACGGCGTCATCAACACCGCGATGACGGACTACGAGCATGGGATCATCTACTTCTCGACGATGCCCGTCGGTGAGTTCACGCTTCAGTACCAGGCCAACCCGAACAAGTACTACGGCGAATACCTGCAGGCTGTCCAGGACGTCGTCCACTCGATCGCCTGGTTGCTCGGGGCAGGCCAGACGCTGAACGAGGGAATGCGCAACGCTGAGGTCTTCGTGGACTCTCTACCGGCGGATCTCGCGGCACGGCTACCGCATGCGATCCGGATCAACGGACTCGACAGGAACCTCGAGATCCGCTCGAGCACCGATCCGGGTGACCCGTCTGGTACCAAGCACACGATCACCTTCGGCAACGGTGAAGACACCGTGGCCGTGGACGCAGAGCACTTCCTGGTCCGTCGCTCCACGGTGAGCGAGACGCTCGGGATGCGCTTCGGGGACGAGACCGGCGACTTCGGACAGTTCGCCGGAGGCCTGGATGTGACTGGTGAGCTGATCGTTGGGATCCGCCATCAGTCCCGGAACTCTCTCATCGACCCGTCTGCGGTCACCTCGTTCGAGAACACAGGGTTCCCTTACACCGGCGAGACGCTGATCGCAGCGTTCCATGGCGATGTCGCGATCCATGGTGACCTGTACGTCCTGGGTCAGACGGTCGTCATCGATGTCCAGCGTAACGTCCAGGTGAACGTCTACGAGGACAGTCTCGAGGTCGGGAACGACCTGGCCGTACTGGGCAACGTCAGGTTCGGCGTGAGCACGGACCAGAGGGCCTACTTCAGCGGCGACGTGGATATCACCGGCGGACTCAAGGTCCTCGGTGCTGGTGGAGCGCCCGTCATCATCGACGGGAAGGTCATCTTCACCAACGGCTCCGAGAAGGGTCCGTTTGAGCAGGGCACGATCGACGGGCTCGACCCGAGCTACATCGAGTGCATCCGCAAGTACATCCGCCCCTCGAGCAAGCACGCAAACATCATCGAAGGTATGCGCGCGCCTCTCTTCGAAGGCACCGTTTCCTACGTGACGGGCCTCGACCTGATCGCTGACACTGGAGCTCCTGGCTCCCTGGTGACCCAGTTCCCCACGGGTACCTACTACGCCGACAAGTTCAACGACGGAGACTTCGTCCTCGTCGTCAAGAGCGGTGACCAGTCCGGTACGAGGATCCCCGTCAAGAACTACGACGACACCACGAAGCAGTGGTCTCTGACTCGCGAACTCGACGGTGCGTACAACATCGGCGATGAGTTCGCTGTCTACCATGAGATGAACTCCCTCCCCGCCTTCGTGGTGGCAGGAGTCGGTCTCTCCGTCACGGTCAAGGCCTCCAGTGTCTGGCCGCTTCTCGGCTGGCAGGACGGTGTGATCAAGAAGCGTGGAAGCGACTACGAGGTCTCGGGTCTTCCCGCCAGTAGCACCGTGTACATCTTCATGACCGTCGAGCCTGGCGTGAACGGGATCGATGAAGACGAACCGACGTTCTTCTACAGCGACACATCCGACGTGGAGAGCGACAAGTCGATCCTGATCGCGAAGGCGACAACGGACGGCTCGTCGGTTACGGCCGTCACGTGCTACTCGATCAACGCGGCGTACGACACGCTCTGGACGAAGTTCGAGACGACGGGCTCCGGAACGTCACACTCGATCGGAGCTGACTGGACGATCGATGCCAGGCTCGCGAACAAGAAGCGCTGGTGGAGACACCTCGGTCAGGCTGAGGTGTACGTCTGCGCTGACACCGGCGCGAATGCCCCGGACCTGACGTCCGTGAAGAAGCTCGACATGCACACCTCTGGCTTCTACGTCAAGACCATCGGAGAGTCCTCCTTGGTCCTTGTGACGCCGATCGCCGGCTTCATCGGCCTGAGCTCGCCGTACTGGGTCCGGGTGGTCCTGCCCTAATCATGATCCCGCTCGATCAGACCATCTTCTCGACACCGGAACAGAAGCTGAAAGGCAACTGTCTCCATGCATGTCTGGCATCGATCTTCGAGCTCCCGCTCGAGAAGGTCCCGCACTTCGCGGAGATGGGACACGAGTGGTATCAGAAGATGTGGGATTGGCTGAAGCAGTTTGGCCTGATGCCGCTCTGCGTCACGAAGAAGAGTGGTCGCCACGTGTTCGGATACTCCATCGGGAACGGCCCGGGTCCCAGGGGTTATCAGCACGCGGTCGTCTGCCATGATGGGGAGATCGTCCACGATCCTCACCCTTCCAAGGCCGGTCTGGTAGAGCTCCAGGAGTGGATTCAGTTCATCCTCATTGACCCCTCCAAGCTGAAGCATCACGCATGAGTACGTACCCGGACAACCTCGGCATCATCGGCATGGGAGGCGGCAAGGCCGTCTTCCCTGCCCCTGCCGTAGACGCGGACTGGAACCCTCTTGTCCGTGGCTACCAGGACGGTGCGTTCAGGTTCCACCTGGTCACAGGTCTCACTCCGGACCCGGAGATCGGCTGGCAGTTCGTCGAGCCTGCCTCCTACAGGATCGAGATCACCCCGGACCTCGGGTGGCCGAACCCTGAGGAGCTCTTCCAGCCGTACACGCACGGATCTGTAGGTGGAGGCAACTCGCTCCTTCGTATCTTCCGTGACATCACGGTCGACGACATGGAGGTCCTCAGCGACGAGACTGGGACGTACACCATCCCCGAGTCTGAGCTGCGCAAGATCCTTGCCCCCGGGTTCGAACGATACCTCTGGCGCGTGATGGCCGTGTCTCCCGCGGGACACACGGGACACCCCAGTGGGATCCAGTCCTTCCGCGGCCGTGTGCTCGTCGTCAACCTCGCGTGGACCGTGAGGGATCCCGACTCCCCTGCCCGGTCCGTGACTACGACGATCAGCGGGACCAGGGAGTCTTTCGTCAGGTCGATCGAAGTCAATGGCGAGGCCGGCTGGACCACGTTCCCCACACCTACGACATGGCGAGCAGAGGTTCCTCTTGGTCGTGGTCGCAACGTCTTCTTTCTGCGCGCCTTCGACGAGAACGGATACGGCAGTGAGTACCGCTCGGTCGAAGTCGAGATGACAGCAGAGGACCTGGCGACCAGGACCTACTTCAATCGCTTCGACGACTTCGGCTACAAGATGGGGCTGAAGCGGCTGCCCGAAGAGCTGAACCACGCCTATCGTGAGCGCATCAAGGACGTCATGGTCCACCGTGCGGGTCCCTCCTATGGTGGGATCTGCAACGGGATCGTCCGCGAACTGGGACTGACGTCCTTCGACCAGGCCCTACTCGTCCGTCCCGCCACGAATCCGCTGAGCCAGTCCGTGAGGTGGAGCGACGTCTCCGTGTGGATGACCTCCAGGCACTTCTACGTGAGGCGCAGCACGTTCACGGAGATCCAGGAGAGGACGGAGGTCGAAGGTCGGTCGCTACAGGTCAGGCCTGCCAAGTTCGCCTCTGGCCCGTCGTTCCTCGTCGAGCAAGAGCCCGGTGTCCAGGTCGCACCGGACAAGTACAGGGTTCTCGCCGACAAGGATGGGCCCTACATCCAGTTCTACGACGTCGCCTACAGCGGTCGTCGGGTCTATATCACGTACCAGTACGCGACTCGGATCACCTTCTACGACAAGACGATCTCTGAGCTCGTCGCCGAGCTGAACGCCCTGACAGTGAACGGCCAGCAGGTCATCGAAGTCGAGATGAGCCCTGATGTCACCGGGACCTGGTCCGCCCGCGGGCTCCAGAAGTTCCCTCCGATGCTTCTCGGATCCGGTCCGTACTACACGGTTGGCAACGTCGAGTGCGCAGACTTCCCCGTCCGCTGGTCCCCGTTCGAGCTGGCGGCCTTCACGGACCCCGAGTTCCGCGAGAGGTTCCGCAACGCGAACGGGTCGTTCTTCGGTACCGAGTACAGCGCCTGGGCCTACGGTCTGAAGAGCAAGCTGAAGACGACATGGGGCTACATCGTCGCCGACGCATCGGTCTGGAGCAGCAGGCTCATCAGGGTCAGCGGGGCCGGAGGGCTGGACCTGGTCTACGACTCCTGGCGTGCGGTCTGGGAGAGCTCCGCCGGCGGATACGAACTGGACCCGTTCGAAGCGGCGGTCCGGGGGTATCTCGATCCCCGTGACGGATCGAGACTCAGGTTTCGCGGTCTTCCCTGGTCGCTATTTTGGAGCGGCATAGGGTACCACCGAGACCTCCTGTCGATCGTCGACGAGGAGGCTGCCACGGTCGAGTCCGAGGCAGAGGAGTTCGAGATCGTCCGCCAGCTCGTTGAAGGAGACGTAGCCTCCTTCGAAGACCTGGGGATCGGACAGAACGAAGTCGACAGCAGCTCCGAGGTCTCCGCATGAGCTCCGTCATCCTGACTCCTGGAATGATCGACATGCCCGGCGGGGGCGCCAAGGGTATCTACCCTGTCGGACCCACCGCCACGTACAAGTCCGTCCAGGCTGCGATCGACGCGCTGGTGGCCGATCAAGGGGCAGAAGAGTTCACTGCTGAGCAGAAGATCACCGTGGCGAAGGGTGTCTACGAACCCTTCCGGATCGAGCCCGACAGGCTGCGTCCGACAGAGACCAACCGGCTGATCATCGAGGCTGAGCCCGACTCCCTGCCCGTCTTCTCGGGACGCGTGAACCCGAAGCGTTCGCAGGTTGGTGCCCTGATCGGGAACAACGTCCCGTTCGTCACGGTCCGCGGCTTGCTCTTCCGGGACCTGATCAAGGGCGTGGTGTTCGGGGTGAACTCCCACTACGGTCATGTCGATCGCTGCATGGCCATCGACTGTGGGAACGTCGGTGTCTGGTTCTACCAGGCGGACAACTGCGTCGTCTCGAACTCAGTGCTCGTGAACTGCGATCACCTGATCGCGACGACGCTCGTGAAGAACGTGGGGATCTACCACAACACGCTCTTCAACGACACGGGGTTCTCTCGCGACAAGAAGACCTACTGCATCTTCCTCGAGCTCCAGGACGACAGGGGACAGGGCGAGGAAGACACTGGTCGGGCATACATCTACGACAACGTAATCTACTCACGGAGCGACTTCGGGATCCTTCTCTACGAGAAGGACGTCAAGAACATCACGTCGGACTACAACAACTGGTACTGTCCCAACTCAACTTCGGTCAATGGCGTGTACGCCGGCGGACTCGCGGAGATCAGGGAGCGTCACCAGGATGGGATCGTAGGCAGAGAGTTCGTCCCCCACCTGCACACCGATCATTTGTTCCAGTCCGAAAAGGACTGGTTCATGCGGACCAACCAGGACGTCAACTCGATCGCAGACGATCCAATCTTCGTGACGCCGGCAATCTCTGCGGGCAGTGCGAAGATCGACCTCTCCCTGCTCAAGGACTCCCCTCTCATAGGGAAGGGTAGTTCCGAGGTCGGCATCATCCCCGCTTGGGTCTACGACCCTACGTTCATCGGCTTCGACTTCCTTGGGAAGCCGAGGAGTCCTGGAAAGGTGTCGACGATCGGCGCCCATGAGCAGGGCGCGCGCAGCGACTGGTACGGCGGGACCGTGTTCTCGGAGACGAACACGGAGTTCACAGACGACAGTGGTTCTGACGCCGCCTCCGACCCGACGACAGACTGCGAAGAGGATGCGTTCTCCTTCGATAGGGCAGCTGCGTCGTACGCTCACGCCGTTCCCGCATGGTTCCCCAAGGTGAGCAGCGGGCACTTCTTCTCTCGTGACGGGCAGTACTACCTCTACGCTAACAAGCGGGGCCTGCGAGCGAGCGAGATGCGCAGGTGGATGTTCCCCCTGTCTGCTCGGATCGTCGAGGACGGTCTCACTGTCAGTCTGGGAGGCAGGGACGTCTCGACTGACGCGACCTGGTTCGTCTCCGGCTACGTCTTCACGCTCTACCACAAGGGTCTGGACTTCGACTTCGACGAAGGAAGCGACGTCGAGGTCACGGGTAGGGAGAGGTTCTGGGACAGCGCGACGAACTCCTTCGCCTTCCGGTGGGTGACGCACCGATGGAAGCTCACGGACGCAGTCGAAGAGCACGTCTTCCCGTCCAAGCCCGCCCCTCTCGCACCGATCGTGGTCACCGATGACCTGATCAAGCCCGGGAACCACACCGGGCTCTCGCAGGAGTTCCGCACGCTCTACGACGCAGAGCGTGACGAGGTTCGCCTCGAGCTGGCTGGGCCCAGGAACCTGTGGCCCAACTCCGACTTCTCCTACGTCGATGAGGACGAGGTCAGGATCCTTGACGAGTTCGAGAGGATCACCGGCTTCGCTCCTCACGACCACAGGATCGAAGAGGTCGGGAGCGGATACGTCAGGGCGGTTCCCCGCTTCATCTGGCCCGGTCCCTACACCGGACTCGACGTCTCTCCTGTCCGCGGCGAGCGCATGCTCGTGCTGAGCGCTCTTGATGCTCCTGGACGAGAGTCGTATGTCGAGCAGCGGATCCGCATTAGCGACGAGAAGCCCTACGTCCTCTCCGCTCATGGCTGTGCATTCGGAGAGGTGCCGGTCAGCATCAGCGTCGAGCTCGACTTCTTGGACTCGGACCGCAACATCATCGGGTCTCACGGCCCGTTCGTCGCGCCGATCAGCGCAGGTACAGGACCGAAGTGCGAGTGGTCCAGGTTCGGACTGAGCTTCTACTCTGAAGCGAACGAAGAGCGCGGGCTTCCGAGCTTCTCCGAGTCGGCCTACCCGCTCACCACGGGGATCCAGACGCCGGCAGGATCTAGGGAAGTCCTCGTCCGCTTCTCCCTCGGGACAGGGTTCGAGGTTGGCCTTGATGCTGTCCAGCTCGAGGTCGGCTACAGGCCCGGGATCTACACGCGTATCCCGAAGGGTAACGACCTGACGATCGAGTACGAGGATACGGACCTCATCTTCAAGAAGGTCGACGACCTGTCCTTGCAGCCCGTTCGGAACGCTCACCCGCGTGGGTTCCTCTCGATCACCCCGATCCCCGCTCACCTGTGGGACTCGGACGCCCCCAACTTCGCTACGACCATGTCGGACGCCGGCTGGGCCTACGGACGTACGGACGTCCTGCCCTGGGCGAAGCTTGATGGCTTCGGAAACAAGTACGCGAACGTGCCGCTCTTCTCGACCCGTGAGAGGCCGCGGCCGCGTATCCCTGTCTCGATCTCTCCCGCTCTGGCCATGCCTTCGGAGATCCGTCTCGACCCTGCGGTGATCATCGCGAGGCAGGGGAGCGAAGGCGAGATGTTCTCCGTCGAGGTGAACGACGAGCATGGGAACCCGTACGCGTTCGAGAGGGTCGCAGCGACCATCCTCGATCCCACTGGTGAATTCCCCGGCTACCTCGCTCAGCAGGAGTGGGGCTTCTTCACGCGTCTCGGCCAGCAGCTGATCGTTCCTCTCGCCGAGGCTGGCACGGCTGCCCTGCGATGGATTCCTCCCGAGCCCGAGGAGATCTCCTGGGTCGGTCCCAAGCCCGACGTCGCGTACATCACCGTCAACGATCAGTCGCAGCGTGTCGGCTACGTGGACACGCGCTACAGGGTGAACCGGGACAACCATGGGAACGTCACGCTGCGAGATCACCTGAACGTCAAGCTGGACCTGGAAGGTGCACTGACGACAGCCAATGTCCTCGGTCACTTCGCCGAGGACCACACGATCCTGGATCTCAGTGAGTACCCGCTGCCTGGTAGCGTCGAGCTCTTCGGTAGCCTCACCGGAGAGCCTGCGGCTCTTCGTCTGCTCGAGACGTTCGGGAGACCTATCCCCAACCGTCACTTCCACGTGGACTACGAAGAGGGTGCGATCTACGTCCCTGGCGTCTGGAGCGCGAACTTCAAGGTCGTGTACCAGAAGCGGCAGGCCTGGGTCGAGAAGGACTTCCCGAGGAGGATCTACTTCGATGGAGAAGCTCTCGATCTCGTGACCGGCGATCACATGTCCGTACAGTACGATGCCTCGGTCAGGATCATCATCGAGGCGCTGGCTCCGACAGGCCTTCCTGCAGACACAAAGACGACGTACATCCAGACCGAGATGGTCGCCCAGCACAGGGACCGGGACGTGACGCTGTGATCACCACGACGCGCACCAGTAACGGACTGGCCATCCATGGCGTCCTGCGTAGGCCGGACGGGATGGTGGTGATCCACTTCTCCATCGCGAAGGCCGGCGTCTACTACAACGTCCGGCAGTTCACGAAGGTCTTCAACCGGAAGTTCCCAACCGGCTTCGTGATGACGCCGGCGATCGCGGACCCCATGTACTCGAGGGACCCGCTGATGGTCCCCTTCCCTGGCCAGATCTTCCGCTTCGTCTGGAACGCTCCGGTGGACGGGTACGGTACGGGCTCGCTCTACGGGACGACCTTCCAGCTCGCCTACGTGGACTTCCTCTGCTGTGACGAGATCGAGGGAGGCGTGACGCCGCCCTCCACCCCTCCGCCT
>Ga0163150_10001120_pt1 | contig 47050 bp, 45 predicted proteins | sample OliLakLV19P2IB_FD_148628 | JGI IMG/M metagenome (GOLD analysis project Ga0163150, IMG submission 148628) | Freshwater microbial mat bacterial communities from Lake Vanda, McMurdo Dry Valleys, Antarctica - Oligotrophic Lake LV.19.P2.IB | ecosystem: Environmental > Aquatic > Freshwater > Lake >... | reverse complement strand
CCCCTATCCCCCTCCCCCATTGACACCTTCCTTCGACAACCTAGCTTAGATGAGTAGGCCTAACCCCTTGTCACTCTTTACAATCCAGCACTGAACGAGGCGATGGCGACCGCTGCTGCCGGGGGAACCGACCGGCTGGGCGATATTCTGATGAAGGAGGGCCTGATTACCCGTGACCAGCTCACGGCGGCCCTCGCGGAACAGAAGTCCTCCGGCCACCGCTTGGGATACGTCCTGGTCAAGCTGGGACTGATTCAAGAGCTTGAGGTCACCAAGGTGCTGGCGCGGCAATACCGCATGCCGGCCGTGGACCTCACGCGCTTTGAGGTGGACCCGAAGATCGTCAAACTGGTCCCTGCCGATTTCGCCCTCAAGCATGTGGTGCTGCCGCTCAAGCGCGAAGGCCGCACCCTCACAGTCGCGATGGCCGATCCCACCGCCTCCGGCGTGCTCGACGACCTCAAGTTCATCACCCGGTACGACCTCTTCCCTGTCATTGCCGGTGAGTACACCCTCCGCAACCTGATCGAGAAGCATTACGAATCCTCCGATGAGCAGATGCAGACGCTGCTCAAGGAGATGGAGGCGATCGACGAGGAGGGCGGCGGGGTCGAAATCGTCGAGGAGCAGGCGGAGGAGACCGCAACCCAGGCCCAGATCAACGATGCCCCGGTCGTCAAGCTGATTAACGGCTTCCTCACCGACGCGGTGAAGCGCGGCGCCTCCGACATTCATATCGAGCCGTTCGAACACGAGATCCGGGTACGCTACCGCATCGACGGTTCCCTGCTGGAAGTGATGCGGCCGCCGATCAAGATGAAGGCCGCCCTCACCAGCCGCATCAAGATCCTCTCCCAGCTCAACATCGCCGAGCGGCGGGTACCGCAGGATGGCCGGCTCAAGCTGAAGATGGGCTCCAGGGTCATCGACTTCCGCGTCTCGGTGCTGCCGGTGATCTACGGCGAGAAGATCGTGCTGCGGATCCTGGACAAGGGCAACCTGACGCTCGACCTGTCCAAGTTCGGCTTCGAGAAGAAGGCCGAAGACGACCTGATGTCGAACATCCTGAATCCCTACGGCATGGTGCTCGTCACCGGTCCGACCGGATCGGGGAAGACGACGACGCTCTACTCCGCGCTCTCCCGGGTCAATACGATCGAAACCAACATCATGACGGCCGAAGACCCGGTCGAATACAACCTGATGGGCATCAATCAGGTCCTGATCCGCAATGAAATCGGGCTGACCTTCGCCGCGGCGCTCAAGGCCTTCCTGCGGCAGGACCCCAACATCATCATGATCGGGGAGATCCGGGACCTGGAGACGGGCGGCATCGCCATCAAGGCCGCACTCACCGGCCACCTGGTGCTCTCGACCCTGCACACCAACGACGCCCCCTCGACCATCACCCGCCTGATCGACATGGGGATCGAGGCGTTCAACGTCGCCAGCGCCGTCAATCTGGTGGTGGCGCAGCGGCTGGTCCGGCGCATCTGCAAGGACTGCAAGGAACCCCACGAGTACACCGACCTGGAGCTCAAGGTTCTGGGCGAAAACGTCGAAGAACTCAAGCAGATGGCCTTCATGCGGGGGCGCGGGTGCGACACTTGCAACGGGACCGGGTACAAGGGCCGCGCCGGCCTGTATGAAGTGATGGCCCTCACCCCCGCCTTGCGGCGCCTCATCCTTCGGGGCGGCTCCGTGGCCGAAATCCGGGATCAGGCGGTGGAAGACGGAATGCTGACGCTCCGGATGGACGGCCTCAAGAAGATTTCGCGCGGGGTCACGACGCTGGAAGAAGTGATCAAGGAGACGGCGGCATGACAGTCAACCTGCGGGCCCTGCTCGAGGAAATGATCGAAAAGGACGCCTCCGACCTGCATATCACCGCCGGCGAGCGTCCCAAGCTGCGCGTCGACGGCGACCTCACCAGCGCGTCGGCACCCGATGTGCTGACCGCCAAGGAAACGCTGTCGCTGGCCTATTCCGTCCTCACCGAGAATCAGAAGAAGCGATTCGAGACCGAAGACGAACTCGACTTCTCCTTCGGCATCCAGAACCTGGCCCGCTTCCGCGGCAATGTCTTCAAGCAGCGCGGCTGCGTGGCCATGGTCATCCGCATGATTCCCTTCAATGTGCGGACCTTCCAGGACCTCGGCCTGCCCCCGGTGCTGTCCAAGCTGTCGGAACGACCCCGCGGCTTGGTCCTGGTCACCGGGCCCACCGGGTCGGGCAAGTCGACCACGCTGGCGGCGATGCTCGACAAGATCAACAAGGACCGGAAGGGTCACATCATCACGGTGGAAGACCCGATCGAGTTCATTCACCGCCATCAGGGCTGCATCGTCAATCAGCGGGAAGTCGGGACCGACACGAAGAGCTTTGCCAACGCGCTGAAGTACGCATTGCGCGAGGACCCCGACGTGATCCTGGTGGGCGAGTTGCGCGACCTGGAGACGATCGCCGCCTGTCTCACGATCGCGGAGACCGGCCACCTGGCCCTGGCCACGCTCCACACCAACTCCGCGGCCGAATCGATCAACCGCATCATCGACGTCTTTCCGTCCAACCAGCAGACCCAGGTCCGGGCCCAGCTCTCCTTCGTGCTGGAGGGCGTGCTGACCCAGACGCTGCTGCCCAAGGCCAAGGGGCGCGGCCGGGCCATGGCGTGCGAGATCATGGTCTGCACGCCGGCCATCCGCGCCCTGATCCGGGATGACAAGGTGCACCAGATCTATTCCGCGCTGCAATCCGGCAAGAAGCACGGGATGCAGACGATGAACGATTCGCTGTTCCAGCTCTACATGAGCCGGGAAGTGGCCCTGGAGGAGTGCCTGCGCGCCTCCGGGGACCCCAATGAGCTGCTCCGGATGTGCGGCGAGACGCCGATCGAGGAGCAGGAGATGGGGGCGGTGGAAAAGCCCACCGGCCGCCCCGCCGCCCGTCGATAAGCACCCAGGAGACGCACGATGCCAGTTTTCGAGTATACCGCGCGCAACGCCAGCACCGGCCAGATTCTCAAGGGCACGCTGGACGTCCCGTCGCGGGAAGAGGTGCTGAAGCACATCAAGCAGCAGAAGATGATCGTCGTGAACGTGCGCGAGAAGCCCAAGGACATCTCGTTCTCGTTCGGCAAGAAGAGCATCAAGACCCGCGATATCGTCATCTTCACCCGGCAGTTCGCCACGATGATCAACTCGGGCCTGCCGCTGGTCCAGTCGCTCGACATCCTGGCCAAGCAGACCGAGAATCCGTCGCTCGCCGAGGTGACCAAGCAGGTCGTCTTCGACGTGGAAAGCGGACATACCCTCGCCGACGCCTTCAGCAAGCACCCCAAGGCGTTCACCGAGCTGTACGTGAACATGGTCGCCGCCGGCGAGGCCGGCGGTATTCTCGACACCATTCTGCTCCGTCTCGCCACCTTCCTCGAAAAGAGCGACGCCCTCATCCGCAAGGTGAAGGGCGCCATGATCTACCCGGGCGTCATCTTCAGCGTCGCCGGGATCGCGGTGGCCGTGCTGCTGATCTTCGTCATTCCGACCTTCCAGAAGATGTTCGCCAGTGTCGGCATGGAGCTGCCGCTGCCGACCCGCATCGTCATCGGCATGTCGGACATGCTGATCAACTACTGGTGGGTGCTGATTGGCGTCATCGTCGGCATCGTCTTCGCCCTGAAGCGCTACTACGCCACCCAGGATGGTCACAAGAAGATCGACCAGATTCTGCTCAACTCCCCCATCCTCGGCGACCTGCTGCGGAAGTCGGCGGTGTCGCGCTTCACCCGGACGCTCGGCACGCTGATCAGTTCCGGCGTGAGCATTCTGGACGGCCTCGAGATCACCGCCAAGACCGCCGGCAACCGGGTCATTCACGATGCGGTCATGGAATCCCGCAATTCGATCGCCGGGGGTGAGACGATCGCCGGCCCGCTGGAGAAGTCGAAGGTCTTCCCGCCGATGGTCATTTCGATGATCGCCGTCGGTGAGCAGACCGGCGGCCTGGATGAGATGCTCTCGAAGATCGCCGACTTCTATGACGAGGAAGTCGACGTCGCCGTGAGCGCGCTGCTCTCCCTCATGGAGCCGGTCATGATCGTGGTGCTCGGCGTCATCGTCGGCGGCATGGTGATCGCCATGTACCTGCCGATCTTCGACATGATGAACGCGGTGCAATAGCGCCGGCGCCCCGCCGTTCCGTACGATCCGCGGCGGCCCTCACCGGCCGCCGCTGGTCTATGTTCCACTCGCCCACTCCTCCTTTCACCCGGACCTGACCCATGACCGACCGTATCGTCCTCCGCACCGGTGAAGCCCTCGTCGAGGCCGAGCCGGCCTGGTCCGCCGCCGAACCCGAGGTCATCATCGGCGAACTCGACGGCCCCGTCGGCACCGCCCTCGCCACCCTGCTGGGCGACCAGGTCAAGGGACACAGCCGGGTCTTCGCCATCCTGAACTGCGATGTCCAGGTCAAGCCGGCCACCCTCATGGTGAGCAAGGTGACCGTCGACGACTCCCGCTATACCAGGATCCTGATGGGCACGGTGCAGGCGGCGATTGCCAACGGCGTCCTCGATGCCGTGCGCGCCGGCGACATCCCGAAGGACCGGGTCGACGACCTCGGCATCATCGTCTCCGTCTGGCTCGATCCCGCCGTGCTCGACGCCGAGGACTTTGATCACGCGATTCTCTTCCAGACCCATCGCGCCGCCACCGCCAAGGCGCTGGGCAAGGCGATGCGCCGGGAGCCCTCGATCGACTGGCTGCTGGCCAATCAGGACAAGGTGGTGCATTGCTACCACCAGCTTGGGCTGGACGGCCAGCTCTAGCCTTCCTTCGCGTCGGCCAGCCTGCTACCTCCGCCCGACTGGCTGGCTACATCGTCTCAATACGAAACCTGCCCGACCCCTCCGCCGTAGGTCCGCCGTTCACCCTGTTCTCGCCTTCCTACGATTTGTCTCGCTGACTGCGGAGGTCCCCATGCGATCCATGTGGACGAAAATCGGCTTCGGTGCCGTGGGTGTCTTTCTGCTGGGAATGTTCCTCATCACCGGCTTCCGGCGGAGCAAAGAGGCGGTGGTCCAGGCGGTCTCGGCCTCCCTGGCGCCCGCGCTCCTCTCCGCCGCCAGTTACGCCACCAATGGCCACCCCGACCTCCCCTTCCGTCTCGATGGCGATCGCCTCGGCACGGTGACCCGCATGCAGATCGAGCGCGCCGATCACAACCGGCTCATGTCGGTGAAGCTGGTCGTTCAGCTGGACGCCGGGGCGGACGCCGCCGATGTAGCGGCGTGCGATCTCCTTCCCCTGAATGAATCCGACCTCGATTTCGACCGGGGATTCCGGTGCGGAGGCACTGGGGTAACGGGGCTGGCGCAGATCGGTGAGGTCCGATTTGAACCGGCGGGTTTCACCCGCCCCGTCAAAGTGCGACGGGCACAGCTCGACAAGCTCAGTCAGGGAGACCCCTTCAAGGCGGACATCGACCTGACCCACGGCGTGCAGCTTGATGCCCGGGGTCGGGACAAGGGCAGCGTGCGGGTCCGGGCGGATTCCACCGGTGCCGTGATGCGGGTGAGCGACGGCCATGGCGGCGATCTGGTCCGGATAACCGCCGATTCAAACCAGGCGTTCATCCAGATCCGCGACAAGAACGGCAAAGAGGTTTTTCGCCTCAGGGCCGACAAGAGCGGGATGAGCCTGGCCGCGGATGCGCCGGTCGAAACGCCGTAGCAGTCGGCGCCCGTGGCGGGATCGGGAAGCGGGCCCGCTGATTGCGGGGGTGATCGAGGTCACTCCAGCAAAACGTGACGTCGCTATCCATAGACTGAATCGCCGATGTCATTCGGCAAATGCCATTGGTTGCTCGGCCGTGCCGAGGCTATACTCGGTTCCTTTCTCAACCGAGCTGGTGCCGATGGAATCAAGTCATCTCGATGCCCTCGAACACCGCAGTGTCCATATCATGCGCGAGGCCTACGCCAATTTCCGGAGCCTCTGCATGCTCTGGTCGATCGGCAAGGATTCGACTGTCCTGCTCTGGCTGGCGCGCAAGGCCTTCTTCGGACACGTCCCCTTTCCGCTGGTCCACATCGACACCGGTTTCGAGCTGCCGGAACTCCTGGACTATCGCGACCGCATCGGCCGGGAGTGGAAGCTGCAGGTCATCGTTGGCCGCAACGATGCGGCGCTGGAGGCGGGAGAGACCTTTCCCGCCGGCAAGCGTACCCGCCTCGAGTGCTGCGCCGCCCTCCGGACCGGCGGGCTGGCCCAGACGCTCTCCGGTGAGGGTCCGCGCTATCGCCTGGATCATGGCACCGGGAAGTACCTGCTTTCCCGGGATCGGGAGCCATGGACCGGGGCGATCGTCGGTGTGCGGGCCGATGAGGAGGGGAGTCGCTCGAAGGAACGGTACTTCTCGCCGCGAGGGCGAGGCAACGAGTGGGATGTGGCCGACCAGCCGCCGGAATTCTGGAACCAGTACAAGACCGACTTTGCGCCGGGCACCCACGTGCGGATACATCCGCTGCTGGACTGGACCGAGGTCAACATCTGGGAATACATCGAGCGGGAACAGATCCCGCTGGTTCCTCTCTACTTCAATCGGGGCGACGGCCAGCGGCATCGCTCGCTCGGCTGCTGGCCCTGCACCAGTCCGATTTCTTCCTCGGCCCGCTCGGTACCGGAGGTGCTGGTGGAGCTCCGCTCCGGTCAGCTCAGGGACATCGCGGAGCGTTCCGGCCGGGCCCAGGACCAGGAAGACGGCGGCCTGGAAAAGCTGCGGCGGGACGGCTACATGTGATCCGTCGGAGCCGGGTCAGGTGAATTTCTCGCTCCGCACCACCTCGACGGTGGTGGCGTACGCGATCACCGCGTAGTCGTGGAAATAGGTTCCGGCCAGGTGATCCATGATCCGCCCGGCCACCTCACGGGTGACTACCGTCTCGAACCGCAGGTTTCTCCCCTGCCAGTCCTGGGCATGGACCCCCCGCGTGCCCTCTCCCTCCACTTCGCCGACGCTGTAGCCGCGGGCGCCGAGTCGCCGGAGGTCTGCGGCGATCGGCTCGCGCAGGACATGCTCCGCGATGATCGTCACCAGCTGCATGGATACCGGGTTCATGGCGTGCCTCCGAGCCAGCGGGCGAGTTGGAAGTAGACCGGAATCCCGACAAGCAGGTTGAACGGGAAGGTGATGACCAGCGCCGAGGTCAGGTAGTAGGTCGGATTGGCCTGCGGCAGCGTCAGCCGGACCGCGGGAGGCGCGGCGATGTATGAAGCGCTCGCCGCCATGGTGCCGAGCACCGTGGCGCCGCCGATGGAGAGTCCGGCGATGTGGCCCAGCCAGACGCCGAGCGCTCCGTGCAGGAGGGGCATGATCATGCCGAAGCCGAGCAGGAAGCCGCCGACCTTTTTCAAGTCGCCCAGGCGGGCCCCCGCCGTCACCCCCATCTCCAGCATGAAGAGGCAGAGCAGGCCGCGGAAGACCGCCCCCTTGGTGTCGTAGAAGGGCTGAATCACCTGCCAGTTCTGGTCACCGATCAGGAATCCCACCATCAGCCCGCCGAGGAGCAGCACCATCGTCCGCCCGGTCAGCACCTCGTGCAGCACTTCGCGGACCGGTCGGCCGCCGGTGTTGGTCTGGACTGCCCCGATCGCGAGCGCGACGGCGATCCCCGGGCTCTCCAGCAGCGTGAGCAGCGTGGGCATGAACCCCTCGGCCTCCATCCCCTGGCTTTTCACGAAGGTGGTGGCGGCGATGAAGGTGACCGCGGAGACCGAGCCGTAGTGCGCGGCCATCGCCGCGCTGTCCGCGGCGGAGAAGCGGCCGATGCGCTTCAGCACCAGGTAGGCTGACACCGGTGTCAGGCAGCCCAGCAGGATCGTGACGACGGCCGGCCCGGCGATCGCTTGAAGGGGCGAGTGGCGCAGTTCGATGCCGCCCTGGAGCCCGAGAGCCCACAGCAGGAAGATCGAGATGCCGAGGTAGATGTCCTTGGGGAGCGCGAATTCGCTGCGCACGACCCGGGCCATGATCCCCAGGGCAAATGAGAGCACGATGGGGGAGAGGAGATTCGCCCGAAGCAGCTCCGTGGTGGTCATCGCGGCACCACCAGGAGAATGCCGCGCCTCGAATGGCGGCGGCGGCGAACGATGGAGCCAGCAGTCAGCGTGGAAATAGTACCTCCCGACAATACCGTGGTGGTCCGCTCACGAATCGACCCGCCCCTTGCGGGACGGGCCGGGAAGGTTCGTTGTACGAGGAACCGGAGAGGAGCCCGGCGCGGTGCCGGGGTCGATGACGGGTCCGGTCAGGCCACGCCACCCAGGCGCTCGCCACTCCGCCGTGCTGCGATGACGGAGGCCACGACACCCGTGATGAGTATCATGAGCACAACGACGAGCGACACCGTGGTATCGATCTTCCAGGGTGAATGCACCAGCAGCATCTTCACCCCGACAAACGCCAGTACTCCGATGAGGGCCGGCTTGAGGTACCGGAACTGGTCGATCATGGCCGCCAGGCAGAAGTACAGCGACCGGAGCCCCAGGATCGCGAAGACATTCGACGTCAGGACCAGGAACGGGTCCGCCGTGATCGCGAAGATGGCGGGGATCGAGTCCACCGCGAACACGAGGTCGGTGAACTCCACCATCACCAGGGCCAGGAACAGCGGTGTCGCGGCCCGGCGCCCGTCGAGCCTGGTGAAGAACCGCTGCCCGTCGTACTGGGTGGACACCGGCATCAGGCGGCGGACCAGGCGGATCAGCACGTTGCGTTCGGGGTCGATCGTGGTCGTCGACACCAGCGCCATCTTGATCGCGGTCAGGATCAGGAAGCCGCCGAAGAGGTAGATCACCCAGCCGAAGTTCTGGATCAGCTGGCTGCCCACCGCGATCATCCCGCCACGCATGATCAGCGCACCCAGGATGCCCCAGAACAGCACCCGATGCTGATACTTGGCCGGCGTGCCGAAGTACCCGAAGATCATGGCGATGACGAACACATTGTCCATGCTCAGCGACTTCTCCACCACATACCCGGCGAGGAAGAGCTTGGCGGCCTCCAGGCCGCCGACCAGCGGCCGGGTGCTGCCATCGAGCTGGGGCACGTTGATCCCGAGCCCGAGCCAGTGCTGCGCATAGAAGAAGTAGATCGCCACATTGAAGACGAGGGCGGTGGCGACCCAGACGGCGGTCCAGCCGATGGCCTCGCGCATGCCGACGACGTGGGCCTCGCGATGGAAGACACCGAGGTCCAGCGCCAGGAACAGGGCGACGAGGGCGAAGAAGCCGATATAGGCCAGCGCGATCGGCGGGATCTGATCGAGCAGGGCCGGCACCGCCGTCAGGGTCTCTAGCAGTGTCATGGAAGCAATGATAACGAGAGCGCCGTGGGTCGGCAAATAGGTTTATGCGTTCACGGTCATAGAGTATTCCCGTTCAGGAGAAGGCGTCGCTCGTCGCTAATGCATAGTAATTAACGATGTAATGGCGTGAAAACATCAGTTGGACGATGTGAAGTGTGGTCTGTACCTTGGGTGCGTCGGGTGGGCGGATGACTCCCCAATCGCGGTGTCCCCTCCTCCCGAACCCGGACCGCCGGTCCGGATCGTTCCATGACCGATCGCTCCTCAAGGAGGAGTTGCCATGTTGACCGCACTCACCGCCGCGCTGCTCCTGGCCGCCCCCGTAACCGACCGTGACAATCGCTTCTCCGCCACGCAGGCGGATGAGGCGCAGCGCACCTTGCTTGCCGCCCTGAACACGTCACTGGACCAGGTGAGCGGGCTGTACAACTGGGCCAGTTCCAGTGTGACGCTGGATCGCTACATCTCCCAGCAGAAGGCGCTGGACCTCTCCCGGAGCATCCGTTCCACGGAAGCCGAATGGTCCCGGATGATTACCGCGATGCCCGCAGCACAGGCGGGCAAGGTAAACCCGGAGGTGACCGCCATGCGCGACCTCTTCGCCAAGATGCAGGTGAACGCCACAAAGCTGAGCACCACGGCGGGGAGTGCCGCTCCGGACCGCGTCGACGTCCGGCTGATCACCTCGGATCTCTATCGAGCGCTCATGCTGGCGCACGACCACCAGATGGCGATCGGCAAGAAGCTCGGCCTGAGCTCCGGCCACAAGGCCACCGACCGCGCCCGCTGAGTTCCTCACCCTGACTGGTCCTGGCGGCGTGGTCCTGACGGCGCCGACAGGGCCGATGGAGGCGAAATGATGGACATCGTTCCCGCCCTTGCGAAGGCTCACCTGACGCGGAGCGGTCGGCTTGACGAGGTCGAAGCAGCCGCCATTCTGGTGGGCGAGTACGCGCCTGGCGAATCGCCGAGCCGGTGGGTGCGCGGCGGCGGCGAAGACGAGTATCAGCTCTGGGTCGCCACCGAGAGGCGGGTGGTGATGCTGGAGCAGGAGTTCCGCCAGCGCAGCATGGACGAGGTGGGCTATGCCGAGCTGGAGGAGGTGTGCTTCTCCCGTGACCAGCACGGGGCGCGGGTACGGCTTTACGCCCGGGGATGGAAACACGAACTGGAAGAAGCCGATGTCGCTCGGGCGGAGGGCTTCGTGCAGTGGGTGCGGCAGCGACTACCCCCGCGGAGGAGCTATGCCGCGCTTCACGCTGACCAGCGTGCCCGTCCGCCCCGATCCACTGCGGTCGAAAGTCAGCTCGCGGATCTGGCCTCGCTGCACCAACGCGGCCTGCTCAGCGAGGAGGAGTACCAGGGTTTCGAACAACAACTGCTGGACCGCTGATCCGGCTCAGGCGAACAGCCGGTTGCGCGCCGCCTCCGAGATGGCCAGTACGGCCGGATGCCGGAGGCGGCGCTCGATCGTGACGGCATAGTACGACTCGCGTACCCCATCCAGCGTGCCGAGGGCCTTGACCGAATACTGCCGCCGGACATCGTCATGGATAGCCGTGGGTACGGCGAAGAGTCCCAATCCTCCCATTCCGAACACCTTCAGGAGCGCGCTGTCGCTGAATTCCGCCACGATCACGGGCCGGATGCGCTCCCGGTCGAAGAACTCCTCCAGCGATCGCCGGAGGGCGGTTCCCTCCGTCGGCAGCAGGAACGGCGCGCCGTCGAGCGACCGGGGGAACCCGCGGCGATGTTTTTCCGCCAGCGACGCCACGCCGTACACCGCGACATCCGTCTCGCCCAGCAGATGGTTGAACGCCCGGACCTTGGTGTCGGCGGTGAGGGGCGCGTCCGTCAGCACCAGGTCGAGACTGTGGGTCGTCAGGTCGGCGAACAGGCGGTCAGGTTTTCCCTCCCGGCAGAGCAGTTGCACCGGCTCGGCCAGTCCGAGCGCCGGCGCCAGGAGGCGGTGGCTGAGCAGCTTGGGCACCTGATCGGCGATACCCACCGAGAATCGGATGGGTCGCCCACTCGGTCGCCCCGCGATGACGTCCTGCAGCTCCCGGCCGAGGGTGAAAATTTCTTCGGCGTAGCGGTAGACCACCTGGCCCATTTCGGTGAGGACCAGGCGCCGGCCGGTGCGATGGAAGAGCTTCTCGCCGAGATTGTCCTCGAGCGCGCGCAGCTGGGCGCTGATCGTGGGCTGGGTGAGATGGAGCTTCTGGGTCGCCCGGGCAATGCTGCCTTCCCGGGCCACGGTCCAGAAGTAGTAGAGATGATGGTAGTTGAGCCAGGCCATGCTCTAAGGTAGGGTCGTTCGAGCTGAGGGACCACCGGGACCATTGAGGCGGCGCCCGGATGCGATAGGATTCCCCCGTCGCACCTCAACTTCTTCCCGGGCTCCGCATGGTGATTCGGTCGACTGATCGCTGGATGCAGCAACCTGCTCCTAGCCGCGTCGTGGCGGCGTGATGCGACCCCGCCATCTCACCGTCAGCCGGACGGCGCGCTACTTCACCCTCGGCCCCGATGGCGCGCCGGTCCGCGAACTGTGGATCGTCCTGCATGGCTATGCCCAGCTCGCCGCCCGCTTCCTTCGCTGGTTCGCGCCGCTGGACGATGGCGCGACCGTGATCGTCGCCCCCGAGGGCCTCTCGCGCTTCTACCTGGAGACCCGACTCGATGGTGGCCATGGGCCGGCGATCGGTGCCACCTGGCTCACTCGCGAGGATCGTGCGGCGGAAATCGCCGACGCACAGCGCTATCTCGATCAGCTCGTCGGGGTGCTGCACGAGGCGCATCACCCGGAACGGCTCGTCGTCCTCGGATTCTCCCAGGGAAGCACCGTCGCCGCCCGATGGGCGCTCGCCACTCCGGTGGCAGCGGATCAGCTCATCCTCTGGGGTTCGCCCGTCGCCGCCGATGTCGCGCTCGACGCGCTGGCGGCTCGCCGAGCCATTCGGCCGGTCACGTTCGTCGCTGGAAACGCCGATCCGCACGTCCCCGCCGGCGCGCTGGAGGAGCAGGCCGCGGTTCTGGTCCAGGCGGGAACGCCGGCGTCGGTGGTGCGGTTCGCCGGCGGCCACACCGTCGACGCCACAGCGCTCCGGAGCGTCGCCGGACGGGATTGAGGGCGATGCGGTGGCCAGTCTCCGTCCTGGCCCTGTACCGAATTGCTATGGTTGGATCGATATGGTGCAGCGCTACCCTTGCCTGGAGATCGCACTCGCGATGTGCAGGCATTTCGTTTTCAGGCGGTAAGCCGCGACAGGCGTGCAGCTTGGGAGGCGGGGGAGAGTGCGGGTGGAGGCAGCTCTGAGATGCTGGGAGCAGGGAATGCCGGTTGCGTTGGAGACGGATATCTGAAGCAGCCTTCAGTCAAAACTCACCGAGATCATTACCGCGATTCATGAAGTTGCCCGATCAGTTTGCCACCACCCGTGGAGAATCGATGCGTCTCGCGCGCCTGAACGCTGTCGTCGTCATCGCCGCATGCCTCTGGCTCCTCAGCTGTGGCGGTGGTGGTGCTGCCCTGATTGAACCGCCGCCGCCGGAGTTCACCTCGATCGCCATCACGCCGGACAGCGTGTCGGTCCCGGTCGGCGGGGTCATTCTCCTCACGGCCACACCCCGGGATCAGAACGGTACCGCGATCAGCGGACTCGGGGCACCCACCTGGACCGTGGAGGACACGGCGATCGTCGCCGCGACCGGAAACGCGATCACGGGAAAGGCGATCGGCAGCACCCGGGTCTTTGCCAGCTTGACTGAAGCCGGGGTCACCCGGGGAGACACTGCCCGCGTTATCGTGACGGCGGCCCCCACCGGAACTCCGGCGCACCCGGTCAACACGCCGGGCACCAGTTTCGCTCCCGGCACCGTGAGCATCGCGGTGGGCGACAGCGTCACCTGGCTCTTTCTCGGCGCAGTCCACAACGTGACCTTCGTCCCCGGTGGCCCGCTACCTCCCGGTGGGGATATCCCGGATCAGGCCTCGGGCCAGGTCGTCTCCCGGACCTTCACCGCCGCCGGCACCTATCAGTACGAGTGCACCCGGCACGCGAACATGACCGGGCAGCTCCTCGTGCAGTCGGGGCAACCGCAGCTGTTCACGTCGGTGTCGCTGACTCCCGGTGCCGCCTCGCTCCTCGTCGGAGGGACGATCCAGCTCACCGCGGACCCGCTGGACCAGAACGGCGTCCCGATCGTGGGTCTGGCGCCCGCCGCCTACACCTCGTCGGCGCCGGCGGTCGCAAGCGTGAGCGCTTCCGGGCTGGTGACAGCGGCCGGGACCGGCAGCGCCACCATTACCGCGAGCATCACCAGCGGTGCGACGACCAGGACGGCGACCGCGGCGATCACCGTCAATACACCCGCTCCCGGAGCCACGGTCACCACTCCGAACCTGACCTTCTTCCCGTCGACGGTGACCATTCAGGCGGGCCAGACGGTCACCTGGGACTTCTCCGGCGCGGTGCATAACGTCACCTTCTTCACCACCATGCCGCCCGGCTTCAACATTCCCGATCAGCCGGTGGGCAGTGTGATTCCGCGGACCTTCCCGACGGCGGGCGTCTACACCTACGAGTGCACCCGCCACGCGAACATGGTGGGCACGGTGATCGTGCAGTCAGGCCAGACGCAGGTCTTCACCGCCGTCAGCGTGTCGCCGGCCACCACCAGCCTGCTCGTCGGGGGCACGGTGCCGCTCACCGCCACGCCGCTCGACCAGTCGGGGGTCCCGATGGCGGGGCTCCCCCCAGCCACCTTCGCCACGAGCAGCGCGGCGATTGCCACGGTCAGCCCCGCCGGCGTGGTGACCGCGATTGGCGCCGGCACCGCCGATCTCACCGCGACCATCACCAGCGGTGCCACCACGCACAACGCCACGGCGACGGTACTTGTCACCGCTCCGGCCCCGGGCGGCGTGACCGTGACCACGACCAATAACAACACCTTCTCCCCCGGCGCCGTGGCGATCGCCGCCGGGGGCACCGTGACCTGGCAGTTCGGCAATGGGACGCACAACGTGACCTGGAACGCCGGGAGCCTGCAGCCGCCGGGCGGAAGTATTCCCGACCAGTCCGCCGGTACCCAGTCGCGGACCTTTCCCACCGCCGGCAACTACACCTATCAGTGCACCCGGCATAACGGGATGACAGGCATAGTCACGGTGAGCGGTGGCGGTGCTCCGGTCTATACCTCGCTCGACCTACAGCCACTCTCTCCTTCGCTGGCGGTCGGATCCACCGTTCAGCTCGTCGCGACGCCGCTCGACCAGAATGGCACTGCGATGCCCGGCCTGCCGGCGGCCACCTTCGCCAGCAGCGACGCGACGGTGGCGATCGTGAATACCAGCGGTCTGGTGACCGGTGTGGCACAGGGGACGGCGACGATCACCGCCAGCCTGACTGCCAACGGAGCGACCCACACGGCGGCATCCATCATCGCGGTCGGGAGCGGGCCGGGCACGATCGTCACAACGCCGGGGCTGTTCTTCAACCCCGACGATGTCCGGATACCACCGGGCACGACCGTGACCTGGCAGATCTCCGGTGCGGCTCACAACATTACCTTTCAGACGATCGCGCCGCCGGGCGGCAACATCGGCACGACGGCGCCGGGCAACAGCGTCTCCCGGACCTTCACCCAGCTGGGCGAGTACAGGTATTTCTGCTCGATTCACGGATTTGACGGGAAGGTCCGGGTCGAGTGAGCTTTCCCCCCCCGCCCCGGCCGGATTCGTCACCCTGAAGGAGTCGCGATGCGACTGAGCGCCCTGACCGCTGTGCTCTCGAGCCTCCTGGCGACCGGCCTCGCCGCCCAGGGCGGCCTCGATCGGTCGCCCAACGTGTCGGGCGACTGGGTCGTCCGACCCGGGACGGTGCAGTTCAACTTCCTGCACCGGTTCGTCAGCAGCCCCAAACCGGTCCGGAAGGTGAGCAACTTCCCCACCTTTCTGCTGGCCACCTCGCTGGTGAAGGGGACGACGATCGGGTTCAATTATTCGACCAACTCGACCCTCGCTCCCGCCTACCCCAACGAATGGGAGTTCTTTGCCCGGGCCCAGCCCCTGACCCAGGCCCGCGGATTTCCGGTGGATGTCGGCGGGCAGGTGGGCTACAACCTCGCCGCCAAGGGGGTCGACGGCGAGCTGTCCCTCGCCAGGCAGGCAGGGCCGCTGCGTCTGGTCGCCGTCACCCGCGCCCTCTCCGATCCGCTGAAGAAGAACGGGAGTCCGCAGTTCGCCGTTGGCGGCGCGGCGGCGCTCAAGCTGACCCGGCATTTCGGCCTGCAGGGCGACTACCTGCGACTCACCGATCTCAACACCGCGGCCGGCGAGACGGCGGCCTGGAGTGCCGGTTTTGCCGTCGCGATTCCCAACACGCCACACACCCTCTCCTTCCACGTCACCAACACCAACACCGGTACGCTGCAGGGCGCCTCACGCGGCGGGGCGCAGCGGCGCTACGGATTCGAGTTCACCATTCCCATCACTCTGGCGCGCTATTTTGGCCGCAAGCCCGCGCCGGTGCCCGCCGCGCCGGCAACGCCCGGGGCCCCGGCGCCGGTCGCGCCCGGACTTGTGCCGACCGGACCGGTGTCCGGCGCCGTGATGAAGAGCGGGATGCAGGGGCTGCAGTTCACCGCGGCGACACTCACGATTGCCGTCGGCACCACGATCGAATGGAAGAACGAGGATCCGGTGCCCCACACCGTGACGGCCGACGACACCAGCTTTGATTCGGGGATGATCGAGAACGGTCAGGTCTGGCGCTACACCTTCACCCGTCCCGGCACCTATGCCTTCCACTGCACGCCGCACCCCTTCATGAAGGGGACGGTCGTGGTGAAGTGAGGAACGACTGATGATGCGACGGTTTTTGGGAGGAATGGTGCTGCTGGCCCTGCTGGCGCTGGCGGCCGCCTGTGTCAGCGACCGGAGTGGCGCCACCGGTCCGTCCGCTGGAGCCTGCACCGCGAATCTCGACCCCTCCCAGTTCGGGTCCACGATCATCGCGATCCAGAGTTTCTCGTTTCAGCCGACGCCGGTGCATGTAAAAGCCGGCAACAAGGTGACCTGGATCAACTGCGAGCCGGCGGGGACGCCGTCCCATACCAGCACGGCGGATGGCGGTGCCTGGGGCTCCGCACTGATCGACCCCGGATTCACCTATACGTTCGTGTTCGCCACACCGGGGACGTTCGCCTACCACTGCGAGCCCCACCCGTCGATGATCGCCCAGATCGTGGTCGATCCCTGACGACCTACGTCCGGCCGACGAAGTCCACCGACTCCTGCAGCATCTCGTCGGCCGTCCGCAGCACGCGCAGCTGCGCCGAAAAGGCCCGCTGGGCGATCATCATGTCGGTCATGGCGCCGGCGCGAGGTCGGCGGCGGCGTCGGTGGCCACGCCGGGCGAAGGCAACGGCGACCCGTCCCCGGAGGCGGGGTCCGCGGAGGGGTCGATCAGACCGATGCGGGCAATGGATTCCGCCGCCCGATCCACCTGGCGGCTGTACATCTTGAGCGCGCTGAGCGCGGACGACACTGCACTGGGAGAGACTGACATCAGGGGGACTCCGGGAGTACCGGCAGCGGCGTACTGGGGGCCATCCTCGAGCCCATGGCCGCTTCTGGTGAGTATCGGTCGGGTCCCGGATTACTTGAGGCCGAACCCGGGCGCTACTCCCAGCCCTCCCGCTTTCTGAAGTCCTCGAGCCGCCGGCGGTCCCGCTTGGTGGGGCGCTCGTTGGTCTCCGGCACGAACAGGACGTGCGCCGCCTTGAGCTGAAACGCGACCCGCTCCCGCTCCTTCAGGCTTGTCGCAGTCTCCTCATAGAGCTTCGCCGCCTCCGGCGCCGGTCCCCGCCGTTCCGCCAGCCCACGCACCTGCACCACCTGCTCGTACGGCCCCAGCCGGATGCTGACCTCATCACCGGCCTGGACCAGCTTGGCGCGCTTCACCCGCTCCCCCGCCACTCGCACCTTCCCGCCGTCGATTGCCTCGACGGCTAGCGAACGCGTCTTGAAGAACCGCGCGGCCCACAGCCACTTGTCGAGCCGGACCTTCGCCGGAGGGAGAGGGCCGCTCACGACGTGCTCTCGGTCTCGTCGGCCGGGCGGAAGGCCAGGTCAAAGGCGAGGAACACAGTCTTGGAAAATGGGTGGCAATTGAACATGTAGGCGCCGACCACATACCCATCCTCGCCACGCTCCATGCGGAGCCCACAGGAGAGACAGCGCTCGCGGATCGAGAGCCATGACCGGAAGAGCGAGCCGCCACCGCACTGGGGACAGCGAAGTCGCAGGGCACAACCGAGCAGCAGCGGGACGGTGGGCGAGGGGTCGGGCATGGTGATAATCTAGGGGGTAGGGGCGGGCGTCCCCGCCCGGCCCTGGATTGTCGCCTATAACCGGCGATCAAGTGTCCTGAATCCCAGCACAGTGTTCAGCCAGCGGACGAACGGTGTCAGTGCGGTAAAGTCCCGCGCCAGCGTCGCCGGCAGCCGGGGGGAGAGCGCCTCGGCCTGGGTCAGCGGTCGGCCGACGGTGAACGACTGGTACCGGAGCCACCGTGCCGCGGGGTGGTCGGCCGCATAACCTCTTGGCATCCGGGTCAGCATCGCTTCCGGCTCCAGCGACCCGAATCGTCGCCGGAAGGCGCGCGCTTCCACGATCTGCGCAAAGGCCGGCAGTTCGGCAACCAGCGCCTCACGGATCCGGGTCAGTGAGGCACGCGGCGGCATCCAGATGCCGGCACCGATCAGGCACTGCCCCGGTTCGAGGTGAAGGTAGAATCCTGCGCCGCCCTCGGCATCACCACCGACACCACGACCGGCGTCGGCGTGGTAGAACCAGCAGGCGGCGTGGGTCTTGTACGGCGCCTTGTCTCTGGAAAAGCGTACGTCGCGGTGGATCCGGAAGGCGGAGCGGCGTGGATCGCCCACGATCTCGGGGGCGAACGCCGCCAGCCGGACGTCCATCTCCTCGATCAGCGCCTTCAGCGGCGTGCGTACCTCCAGCTCATAGACCGGACGCTGCTGGTCGAACCACGCCCTGGTGTTCCGCTTCCTGAGCTGGGAAAAGAAGCGGAACAGTCCCGGCCGAAAACCGCCGAATCCGTCCGGAACAACGGTCCCGCGCCCCGCGGCACTCTTCCTCGCGCCGGTCGGCCGAGGTCCGCGCCCTGCCGCTGTTGCTGCCCCCATCACCAGCCGCTCCTTTCGCTCACGACTCCACTGCTTGATGGCATACTCCCGCTTGAGCGCCGTCGCCTGGTCGGCAGCGGGTTCGGTCCAGACCAGCGCGACGGGCCGATGCGCCCGGGTATAGCGGGCGCCAAGGCCGGCGTTGTGCACTGCTAGCCGCTTGGCTGGATCCCGCGCGATGCCGGTGTAGAAGGACCCATCCGCGCAGCGGGCGATGTAGATGTGCCAGGACATGGGGAGATAAAGTAGAGCCGTCGGGGGTCAGCCGTCAGCCGTCAGCCAATGGCCATTGGCCGTTGGCTTGAAGCGTACAAGATTCGCCCAACCGCCACTCCCTACTCCCTACTCCCCGCCACTACCTTTCGGCTCTCTCATGACCACTTCGGTTCCTCCCGTCACCGATCGCGCATTGCCGGCCCAGAAGACCCTGCTCGGCTGGGTCTTCGGTGCGCGGGTGCTGGTGGCGATCACGACCCTCGCGCTCCCCTCGCTCGCGTGGCTGGCTGCCTCCGGCGAGGGCTCGGTGGTGGTGTTCGGCGTACTCCTCGCGGCGGCGCTCACGGCCTACGGCTACTGGTATGTGTGGCGGCGGGATCGTCGGCCGGGACAGCTCTTCCTCCTCATCCAGGCGCTGGGCGATGTCGCGCTTGTCACCCTGCTGGTGCACCGCACCGGTGGCCCGGACAACGCCGCCCCCTCGCTCTACATCCTGGTCATCGCCGCGTACGCGCTTCTGCTCTCGTTCGGCGGCGGGCTTGCCGTCGCCCTGCTGATCACCCTGGCGTACTTCGTCGACAGCATGTTCTTCCAGGCCAATCGGCCGGGCCTCGCCTTCTGGGGTCAGATCGGCGTGTTCCTGGCCGCCTACCTGCTGGTCGGTGTGCTGGCCCAGCGGCTGCGCGCCGCAGGAGCGGAGCGCGAATCCCTGCAAAGCGAGTTGCGCCGCGTCCGGCTCGAGGCCGACGAGATCCTGCGCAACATCCGCTCCGGCGTCATGACGGTGGACGACGCCGGCCGGCTGGCCTTCATCAATCCGATGGCCGAGCGACTGCTGCAGATCGACGGTGAAAGTGGCACCAGCCTGCCGGTGCTCGACAAGCTCAAGCTGCGCTCGCCTGAACTGTGGGCCGCGATGGTGGCCGCCATTCGCCACGGTAGGAAGGTGAGCCGCGGCGAGGGCACCGTGCTGCATGAGGATGGCCGCATCTTTCCGATTGGACTCTCCACCACCACTTTTGAGCGGGATTCGGACGGGCGCCTGTCGGTCACGGCGATCTTCACCGACATCTCGGACCTCAAGCGGCTGAATGAGCTGAACCTCCGCGCGGAGCGGCTGGAGGCGGTCGCGGCACTCTCCGCCTCGCTGGCCCACGAGATCCGCAATCCGCTGGCGTCCATTCGCAGCAGTGTCGAGCAGCTGGCCCGTTCGACTCACGGCGATGAGGATGACCGGTATCTGGCCCAGCTGATCGTGCGGGAAAGCGATCGGCTCTCGCGCCTGCTGTCGGAGTTTCTGGATTTTGCCCGGGTGCGGGCGACCGAATTCGTGCCGGTGGACCTGCAGACGGTGGTCACCGCCGCCGCACGACTGGTGCGCGAGCATCCCGACTGCCGGCCGGATATCGAGATCCGGGTGCAGGGCAGCCGCACCTCGCTCGACGGCGATGAAGACCTGCTCCATCGGGTGGTCGCCAACCTGCTGCTTAACGCCGTGCAGGCCGCGCGCGGCCCGATGCTGATCACCGTCACCACCCGGCCCGGCAAGGTCGCCGAGTTGCCGGGCGGATGTGCCATCGATCAGCCGGTCTGCCTCGAGATCCGGGATAACGGTCCCGGCATTCCGGCGGACTTGCGCGACCGCCTCTTTGAACCGTTCGTGACCGGCCGGGTGGGCGGGACCGGACTCGGCCTCGCGATTGTCCAGCGAGCCGTGGAAGCACACCGGGGCGTCGCCCTGGTCGACTCGGCCCCCGATCGGGGCACGACCTTCACCATCTTCTTTCCCGCCCGCCGCGGGGCGGAGGAAGCCGCATGAGCCAGAAACCGACAGTCCTCATCATCGACGACGAATCCGGCATTCTCGATACCCTGAGAATCCTCCTGAAGAAGGAAGGGTTCGAGGTCACCGTCGCTCAAGGCGGGAAAGCCGGCCTCGAGGCGATCAAGGCCGGCGTCCACGATATCGTCCTGACCGACGTGCGCATGCCGCAGGTCACCGGCCTCGACATTCTGCAGGCGGCACGGGAGCAGGACCCGATGACGCCGGTCATCCTCATGACCGCGCAGGCCTCGCTCCAGACCGCCATCGGGGCGGTCAACGCCGGCGCCTTCTACTACATCCAGAAACCGTTCGCCAACGACGAGCTGGTCGCCATCCTGCGGCGGGCCTGCGAGTATCGGGCGGTGCGGGTAGAGAACAAGCAGCTCCGCACCGAGATCAAGCGGCGGGATCGCGGCGGGATCAGCCGGCCGATCGGCAAGGCACGCCGCTTCCTCGACATCCTCCGGCTGGCCGAACAGGTGGCGCCGACCGAATCCACCGTCCTCATTCAGGGCGAGAGCGGGACGGGCAAGGAGGTGATCGCCCGGTACCTGCACAATCTCTCGACCCGGACCGAAGGGCCGTTCCTCTCGATCAACTGCGGCGCGCTGCCGGAGAACCTGCTGGAAAGCGAGCTGTTCGGTCACGTGAAGGGTTCGTTTACCGGGGCGGTTCGGGACAAGCAGGGACTGTTCGCCGCCGCGCGAGGCGGCAGCTTCTTTCTCGACGAAGTCGGCGAGATGCCCGCGCCGCTGCAGGTGAAGCTGCTCCGCGTGCTGCAGGAGCGTGAGGCCATTCCGGTCGGCGCCACCGAAGCGATCCCGGTCGACGTCCGCATTCTCGCGGCGACCAACCGGGACCTGGAAGAAGAGGCCCGCCGCGGCCGGTTCCGCTCCGACCTGTACTACCGTCTGAACGTGATCACCATTCACCTGCCCCCGCTGCGCGAACGGCGCGAGGACATCCTGCTGCTGGTCGAGTCCTTCATGCAGCGTCTCGCCTCGGACCATGCTGCCGAGCCCAAGGCGCTCTCCTCCGAGGCGCTGGACGCGGTGATGGTGTACGACTGGCCCGGCAACGTCCGTGAGCTGGAGAACGCCCTGGAGCATGCCTGGGTGCTCACCCGGGGTGACACGATTGATCCCTCCACCCTGCCGGAGCGGATCACCAAGCGGCGCAAGGAGCCGCTGGTGGCGGAGCGGAGCTACGCCAACCCGACCCTCGACGTCATCGAGCGGGCGTACATCATGTATGTGCTGCAGACCGAGGGTGGCAACAAGACCCGGGCGGCGGAGGTGCTGGGAATCGACCCCTCGACCCTGTACCGGAAGCTGAGCCGGTATGAAGAGCAGGTTCCGCCTACGGATGAGTAGTCAGCTCCGGCCATGACCGGTACCGAGGCGGACTCATCGCATGAGTGAGCAGCCCCGGCCCGTCACCGCGTTGACAGTCGTCGGCGTGCTGACGCTCCTGGTCTATGCCGGGACGCTCACCAGCGGCTACGCGTTCGACGATCTGCCGATCATCGTCAACAACTTCCGCGTCCACGCGCTCCTCCCGCCCTGGACCTACTTCACCCAGACCTACTGGCCCCCCGAGATACTCACCGCGCTCTACCGGCCGGTGACGATTCTCGGCTTTGCCCTGCAGTGGAACGCCGCCGGTGGGGCGGCCTGGCTGTTCCATGCGGTCAGTGTCGCCCTCTACTTCGCCATCGTGCTCCAGGTGACGCGGCTCGCCAGGGAAGTATTGCCGCCGGCAGTGGCCCTCGCCGTCGGTGCACTCTTCGCCGTCCATCCCGTCCACGTCGAGCCGGTCGCCAACGTGGTGATGCAGTCGGAACTGCTGGTGGCGCTCGCGGAGGTGTCCGCGGTGCTCCGCTTCGTGCGGGCCCGTCGTCGGGGCACCTTTACCGGCAGCGATGCGGCGGTCATCGCGCTGCTCTACTTCGTGTCCTGCTTCAGCAAGGAGCATGGGATCATGCTTCCCGCGCTCCTGCTCGCCGTTGAATTCACCGTTGTCGCTGACCCCCGTCCGCTTCGCCTGCGCCTTGGCCTGCTCGCCCCGCTGGGTCGCACGCTGGCCATCGTGGGGGCCGGCTTTCTGGTTGCGCGCACCGTGGTGCTCGGCGGTCTCGCTGGTGACACGGCGAACATCGCCATTCGCGACGTCGGTTCGATCAACCGGATCATCACGATGCTCGGCGTCGTGCCGCACTGGTTCCGGCTGCTGCTCGCGCCGTGGCACTTGCAGGCGGACTACATGCCGCGGGAACTCGATCTGGCGACCGCGCTCGGGATCACGCAATACCTCGGCATCGCGTTGCTTGCGGCGGCGACCGGCACGGCGTGGTGGGCCCGGCGCCGCTGCCCCGTGCTCGCCTTCGGCCTGCTCTGGTGCGGTATCGCGCTCTTCCCGGTGAGCAACCTGCTGCTGCCGACGGGGATCCTGCTTGCCGAGCGGATTCTCCTTACTCCCAGTGTCGGGGCGATGCTTGCGGTGGGAGGGGCCGCGGTCCTGCTGCTGGAGCGCCTCGGGCGTCCGGGCGGACACCTCGGCTCATGCGCGTTCGCCGTCGTCGCGGTGCTGGTGCTGCTCGGAGGCGCGCGCAGCGTAGTGCGGACCCGGGACTGGCTGGACGATGACACGATCGTGCCCAGGACGGTGATCGACGCCCCGCGCAGCTATAAGGCGCGGTGGGATCATGCGCGAATGTTGCTGCGACTCGGGCAACCGGCGGCCGGCGCGGCGGAGTATCGCAAGGCGTTGGAGTTGTTCCCGCGGGATGCCCGAGTGCTGAGCGAGTACGCCGATCTGCGCCGACTCGACGGCGCCTGTGGCGACGCGATCCCACTGTACCGTGAAGCAGTGCGTATCGCTCCGGGCGCCTGGGTCAGCCGGACCAAGCTCGCACTCTGCCTGGCGGCCACCGGAGATCTCGTCGGTGCCCGCGCCCAGGCGGCGGAACTCAGCAACTGGCCCGAAGCGGACGCCGCCCGGCTACGCACCCAGATCGAGTCGATGGCACGCCGGCCCGCAGTCCCCGTCTCCCCCCGCGCATCGAATCGCCCGTGACGAAGGTGCAGCCCACTCCCTCCCCGCCTCGCGCATGTTTTTGCCCCGCGTTGCCTCCGTCTGGTACCCTCCCCTCGAACGGCCGCTGACAGATTGCCGTCACACCTCGACGGAGCTGCGCGCATGCGGCGTGGTCAGCAGGGATTTACCACCATCGATTGTCTCCTCGCGCTGATCGTCTTTACGGTCGGGGTGCTTGGCGCCACCGCCACACTGGCCCTGGCCGTCCGCGCTGCCGCGGAGGGAAGCCACGCCGCCCGCGCCGCGCGGCTCCTCCTCGCAGAGTCCGCCCGTCTCTCCGCGGATCTGGCCGGCGGAGCCGGGGCCTGTTCCGCCCTGACTCCCGGTCTCCAGCTGGGCCAGGCGGGGCTGCGTGTTCGTTCGAGCGCCGGCACGGCGGTGGGTGGCCGGAGTGTGCAGCTGATTGTCACCTATCCGACGGTCCGCGGACAACACACCGATACCGCCAGCACCTTTCTCCCATGTCATTGAACTCTGGCCGGCGCGGCGTCACCCTGGTCGAACTCCTGGTCGGCCTGATCCTTTTCGGGCTGATCGGTGGGGTGATGCTCCACGCCACCCTCGCCTTTGAACGGACCGTTCGTGCCCATCTCTCACGTCTTGGGGCGGAAAACGCGCTGGACACCGCCATCGGTTTTCTTGGCAGCGAACTCGCCGCCCTCGGCCGGGATACGACCGGATCCGATCTCGTGCAGCAGGCGGCCGAGTCACTCTCGTACCGGGCAGAGCGGGGGACGGGACTCGCCTGCCAGGTGACGGCGGGGGCTGTCCTGCTCGAGATCGGTCGCTATGTCGGGACTCGTTTCCCGCAGTCTGGGCGGGACAGCCTGCTGCTCTATCTCGGGGCCGATGCCGCTCTCGCAGCGCCGGGGGGATGGGTGGCGGCGCCGATCCTCGCCGTACAGAATGGCGCATGCGGCTCGGGGCAGGCCTTGAGGCTCGTCACGTTGATCGACACGACACGTGTCTCGCTCGCCGGGCTCCCGGTTCGGGTGCCCGCCCGGGTCTTCGAAGTCATGCAGACGCGATTCTACCGGTCATCCGGCGCCACCTGGCTGGGGGCCCGCTCGGTCAGCGCCGGCGAAATCATTCAGCCGCTCGCGGGCCCGTTCACGCTCGCGCGGAGCGGCTTCATCCTGCGGGATTCCGCGGGAGGCGGCGCGACCACCACCGCCGCGACCCGACAGATCGAGATCGGTGTGAGCGGACCCTGGTCGGGGTGGGGCGGGACGGGGCTGGCACCGGACGAGAGCACCGCCGTCACCCTGACTCCAGGAAACCTCCACCCATGAATCAGCGAGGCCATGCAGTATTCCTTGCGCTTCTGATGGTGCTGCTGTTCGGGGCACTCTCGGCGCTGGCACTCACCGGTGCCCGTCTCCGGCTCACCGGCGGGAGGAGCGAGTCCGCTCGCACCCAGGCCATCCTGCTGGCCGAAGGCGACGTGAGCCGGCTGGTCGGTCAATGGGATCCACTGCTGGCTGAGACGCTCACTGTCGGTGGGCGAGCTCAACTCCCCGGATCGTCCCCGCCTTCGGGCATGACCGTGGCCGATTCCCTCGAGCGACTGGGACAGGGACTCTACCTGGTGGGTTCGACGGTTGAACGCCGTTTGCGAGCGGGGATGCTCCTCGCGCGGGAACGGACGGGCCAGCTGGTGGTCCGAACCGCCCCGACGCTGCGAGAGGATGCGAGCATCGTCGGAGGTGGCGTCGTGTCAGTGCAACCAACCGCAGTGGCGGATGGGGCCGACGCGGGGGTGCCGGGGTGGGGCGGTCTCTGCCCCCCGCTGGCGGCTCCGGGAGCGGGAGTCATCCTCGGGCCCGCCGGTCGGCTCGATCCGGCGGGCTGCGCCGGCCCCCCCTGCCTGTCGGGCCTGCCCTTGATCGGGCTGGATACCACGCTCGGGGCCGGTTGGCTGCAATGGCTCGGTGCGGTGCCGCTCGACAGTCTGATTGCGCACGCCGACCAGCGGCTGAGCGGGCGCATTGTCAGCGCTGGCCCGACCCTTCGGGCGAATGGATCCTGTGATCTCACCGCGCCAGGCAACCTGGGCGACCCCGCCGGACCCGCCCAAGCCTGTGGCTCGTACCTTCCCATCAGCTTCGCGGCAGCGGGGACAGAGCTGCACGACGGGGTGGGTCAGGGGCTCCTGATCGGCCAGGGCTCGCTTCTACTCAGCGGTACGTTCCAGTTCACCGGCGAGGTCGTGGTGCTCGGCTCGCTCACGCTGCGGGACCAGGTCCGGGTGGTGGGGTCGGTGGCCGTGACGGATAGCGTGACGCTCACGGGCAGCAGCCAGGTTCAGCGGTCAACCTGCGCCGTTCGCCGAGCTGGCCGGGGTGTGGCCAGACCGTTTTTCCCAATGCGCCGGAAGTGGTTCCGGACGCCGTAGGGGCGGCAAATCGCCGGGAGTGGTTGATCTTGCCGCAGATTCCGGCATCGTCGATCATGGCAAAGCGCAAGAAATATCGTGTGGCTTCCGTTTAAGCACATATTGTACAACGACTTGATATGCTATTACAGCTTTTGGCATATGCGTTGCTTTAGTAATGTGCAGAGTCACATCGGTCGGCCCCGACCATCGTTCCAGCAGTTACCCATCCTGGAGGCAGCATGAATCGCAAGGGCTTTACGCTTATCGAGCTTCTGATCGTGGTGGTCATCATCGGCATTCTGGCGGCGATCGCGATCCCGAAGTTCGCCAACACCAAGCAGAAGGCCATCGTGGCCTCGATGAAGTCGGACCTGCGCAATCTGGTGACGGCGCAGGAAGCATTCTTCTCGGATAACAACGACTACGCCGGCAGCCTCACCCCGACCACCCAAATCAACGGCACCGGTGGCGCTGGCGCGGTGGTCTTCGTCGCCAGCACCGGCAACCTACTGGTCCCGACGTACATCAACGCCGCCGGCTGGTCGGCCGTTGTCACGAACCCGGCGGTGACGGGCACCCCGAACACCTGCGGTATCTACACCGGCCCAGTGGGCAACAGCCCGAGCGCGGCGATCGCCCAGGAAGGCTCCCCCGGCTGCTGGTAAGCCTCTGAGGTTGCACGATGGCGGGCGATCCACACGGGATCGCCCGCCATTTTGTTGTCGTCCCTGCGGGAGATCGCAGTCCTGGGCCGGGCGAATGCCGTGTGGCTTATTCCATTTCAAGTTGTTTGTTATCAATTACTTAGTATAGTATGGCTCAAGCAAGTTCGCCTGTTGGTCGATAGTGGGGCAAAAATGCGGTACGCTGTGTGCTTAGATGGATAGCCGAACCCAGCAGACCTCAAGCATTGTATGATGGGAAAGTAGATAAGTTGCACCTTCCCAACGGTTTGTTGTTTTCACCTCAAGCAACTTGATAGCTTGACAAAAGTCGGGGCAGGCTGTAGCATAGCCTTCCACTCCCATTTACAGCTACCTAGCTCCAGCGCGGTCAGACGCCTATGGGCCTCTTCAGCCGGAAAAAGACTACGGTCGCCCTGGATATCGGATCCGGGTTGATCAAGCTGGTGGTGATCAGCCACGGGGCCGGAGATCCAGTCCTGACCAAGGTGGCCTACACCAGCGTGGTCGATGACGCGATCGTCGAAGGCGAGATCATGGACCCTGGCATCGTCGCGGATGCCATCAAGGGCCTGCTTGCTTCGGCGGGCGTCAAGACCAAACAGGTGGTGATTGCCGTCGGCGGCCGCGACGTGATCATCAAGAAGATCCAGATGGACCGGATGAAGGAGGCCGATGCGCGGGAAGTGATCCGCTGGGAGGCCGAGCAGCATGTGCCGTTCGACATGGAAAACGTCGAGCTCGATTTCCAGATCCTGGATCCCGAGGGCGAAGGGCTGCAGATGACGGTGCTCCTCGTCGCGGCCAAGCGGGAGCTGGTCGAGAACAAGGTAGCGCTGCTGGCCGAGGCAGGGCTCACGCCGAGTGTGATCGACGTGGATGCCTTCGCGCTGCACAACGCGTTCGAGGTGAACTATCCCGACGAGATGCGCGGTGTGGTCGGGCTGGTCAACATCGGCCATGAAATGACCAACATCAATATCCTGGAAGACGGCATTCCGGTGCTCACCCGGGACCTCCCGGTCGGCACCCGGCGGTTCCGCGAGGATATCCAGCGGGAGCGCGGCCTGTCGGCGGAAGAGGCCGACCAGCTGTTGCAGGGCTTTGAGCGCAACGAGATTCTGGATCCGTTCCTCGAGACCCGGGGTGAGGAGCTGGCGGTCGGTATCGAGCGCGCGGCGGCCTTTCTCCAGTCGGCCAGTCGTTCCGCCAGCGGCATCTCGCGGCTCTGGCTCACCGGCGGCGGTGGCCGGATTCCCGGACTGAACAAGGTACTGGCCGACCGGCTGCGCCTGCCGGTGGAACTGGCGAACCCGCTGGCCCGGCTGCGTGTGGCGGAAGGCGTCTTCTCGACCATGAACATGGACGAGATCTCTCCGCTGCTGATGCTCCCGATCGGCTTGGCGCTCCGAGCCGCCGCGTGAGCCCCATGTCTGGAGACCGCCACTCATGATGATCACCGTCAACCTGCGTCCTGGCCAGAAGCGCAAGGCGCCTGGCGGCGGGACCCGCCAGGTGCTGGATCGGTTCAAGACGCTTGGGGCCAAGGTCAAGGACCCCTTCCTCGTGGGCGCGGCCGCCGCGTGCATCGGGACGGCCGGCTTTCTCGGCTATGGGTTCGTGACGAGCAACGCGCAGTACAATGCCCTGGCTCCCAAGCTCGAATCAGCCCGGGATGAACAGAAGCGATTCGACAACCTGCTGAAGCAGAAGCGTCGGGCCGAGCTGATCGGAGATTCGCTCAAGGCCCAGATCGCCACGATTCGCGGGGTGGATGGCGATCGCTACATCTGGCCCCATGTGCTCGACGAAGTCGCCAAGGCGCTGCCACCCTATACCTGGCTCACCACGATCGGGCAGCCGGTGGCCCAGCGGGCGGTGGTCACGGATACCGGCGAGGTCGCCCCGCGGGCGATGGTCTTCAAGCTGGAAGGCCGCACGATGGACCTGCAGGCTTACACCCGGTTCCTGCGCCAGCTCGAGGCGTCACCGTGGCTCGACAACGTGACCCCGCTCGAGGCCAAAACGATTGTGGAGAAGGAGCGCCCGGTGACCCAGTTCACCATCCAGGCGACCTTTGCCAAGGCGGATTCGGCATACATCCGCACGGTCCCCATCAGCCAGTCGGTGAGGTAAACCATGGCGCTGATCCCGGAGGACAAGCAGGTCCCGCTGCTGCTGGTCGGTCTGGCGCTGGTCATCGGGTATCTCGGCTACACCGGCAACGGCCTCGACACCGTCGGCCTGCGCGGTGTGAAGCAGACGCAGGACAGCATCGTCGCGCGGCAGAAGTCGATCGACTCGCTCACGATCCTCACCGACAGCGCCAAGCGGCTGCTCGCCTCGGGCACGGTCGACGACCTGCGGCGCAAGCTGGAGGGCTACCGGGTGAGCCTCGAGCTGATGCGCCGCCTGGTGCCTGACCGCAATGAGGTCGCCAACTTGATGGACGAGATCTCCACCCGCGCCAAGATCCGCGGGGTGCAGGTGGCGAACTTCCAGCCGCTGCCCCCCGAGCCGGGGCCGGCGCCATTCCAGACCTACAAGTACCAGTACTCGGTCATCGGACGCTACGACCAGCTGGGCGAATTCCTGTCGGATGTCGCCAGCCTGCAGCGGATCATCGTGCCGGTTGACCTCAACCTCAGTGTCGCAGACCTGACCAGGGCGAAGGCATTGGGAGACAGCACCGGTGCGCTGCTCGAGGCCCGCTTCCAGGTCCGCACGTTCGTGAAGACGCCGGCTGGGGAGGGCCCGACCAGTGGCACCTGACGCAATGCGCCGACTGCTCGTCGCCACCACGCTGGTGAGCCTGGCGGCCTGCGGCGGCAAGAAGACCGAGGTCCCCGCAGTGGACATGGCGGCGCTCAAGGCCCGCCGGGACAGCCTGCACCAGGTCGCCGTGAAGGACTCGGTCGCCCGGGTGCGGTTCACCACCTGCAGTGATTCCATTCTCGCCGTGGTGCGGAAGACCGCGGCCGGGAAAAAGCGGCTTGCCAGCGCGCCAGCGGGGCTGATCCATCCCGAAGTACTCACCGCCTGCGGCAAGCCGCCGGCGGCTCCGGTACCGGTCGCCATGACGGACAGCTCCACGAAGCCGGCGGCCCCGGGTGCCAAGTCCGACACCACCAAGAAGCTGGTCGCGGCCCCGCCGCCGGCCGCGACCAAACCCGGTCTGACCCCTCAGCAGCAGCAGGTGATGCGGACGGACTCGCTCCGGCTGGTGCGTGAGCAGGTTCGCGCCGACTCGCTCAAGCAGGTGGCGGTGAAGCAGCGGGAAGATTCGCTGGTCCGCGCCAAGGCCGACAGCATCCGTGGCGATTCCATCCGGGTAGCCCGCGAGACCGAAGTCTCGCGCGAGACCTTCACCTATGCCGGCGGCGCCCGCGATCCATTCCAGTCGCTGATCAGCACCGATCGGGTGGGGCCGGAGTTCAACGACCTCCTGCTGGTCGGTGTGTACCTCGATCTGCGCCGGGCCGGCAACAGTGTCGCAGTACTGCGGGACAAGGCCAACCAGAAGCGCTACAAACTCCGCGTTGGCGACCGGCTCGGACGCCTGAAAGTGGCCCAGATCCGCCAGACCGACGTGGTGTTCACCGTTGAGGACATTGGATTCGAGCGCCAGGAGACACTGTCGCTCCGCAAGAAGGAGCCGGAGGAAACCCCATGACCCGTCATTTCATGTCCGCGCCCGTGCGACGCCTCGTGGCGTGCCTCGGGGTCATCGCCCTCGTCGCCGTCTCGCCACTTCGGGCGGATGAGAGGGCAACCAGCGCCGAGGTCACGGCCGTCAGTGTGCTGCCTACTCCCGGGTACGCCGAACTCGTGATCGCCCTGCGCGGCGCCGCCGACGTGCGGGACTTCGTCCTGCGCTCGCCGGACCGCCTCGTGATCGATATCGTCGGCGCCACGCTGCAGCGCTCCGGCACCGCCTACGACGGCCTCCGCCGCGGCGCCATCCGCGATGTCCGCTTCTCCCAGTTCCGCCCCGATGTCGTGCGGGTGGTCATCCAGCTCGATGCCGCCACCGACTACAGCCTGGAGCGTTCCGGTGACGAGGTGCGGATCCGGTTTGGCTCCGACCAGAGCTTCCTGGCCTGGTCGAGCGCCGCGCCCTCCGAGCTGGTGCCGCCGCGTGCGGCGGCGCGCAACGTCATCGCGCCCGAGCCGGAAGTCGCTGTGCCAGCCGAGCCTGCCGCGGTGCTGACCACCGCGATGGCCGCCCCGGCACCGCGCATCACCGTGACCTGGGACAAGGCGACGATCGCCGACGTGGTGGTGGGCTTTGCGGCCTTCTCCGGCCGGACCATCATCCTGGGCAAGGACATCAAGGGCGAGGTGACGGCCGAAGTGAAGAACCAGCCGTGGACCGAGGCCTTTGCCGCGGTGCTGGCGACCCAGGGGCTGCAGGCCACGGAATTGCCCGGTGGAATCATCCGGGTGGACACGCCGGCCGCCCTGGCCGCGCTCGACTCCACCGAACCGACCATCACCCGCATGATCCCGATCAACTACGCGAGCGCCAGCCAGCTGCTGCCGAGCGTGAAGTCGATCCTGACCAAGCGCGGCGCCGTGGTCAGCGACACCACCACGAACTCCCTGATCGTGACCGAGACCCGCACCCGGATGAACGAGGTGCAGGATTTCGTGAAGAATCTCGATGTCCGCACTCCCCAGGTGTCCATTCAGGCCAAGATCATCTTTGTCGACCGGACCAACGTCGAGGCCCTCGGCCTCAAGTATGACATCGGTTCGAGTGAGGGGCCGTTCTTCAACAAGGTGGTCCAGCGAATCGATCCCTCGACCGGCGAGCTGTTCGACGACAAGAACTTCGTCTCGGTTGGCGGCGAAGGCGTGGCCGCGGTGGCCAACGCCGACGGGCTCATCACCCAGCCGGCCCTCGATCTGGTCTGGTCCACCGCCATCGGTGGGTTCCGCTTCACCTCGTTCCTCCAGGCGCTGCAGCGGGTTGACCTGGCGGACGTGCAGGCCGAGCCCTCGATCACGACGGTCGACAACCGCGAAGCGGTGATCAAGGTGGGCGAAGACGTGCCGGTACGCATCATCGACTTTGCCTCCAGCGGCTCCGGCAGCAGCGTACCGAAGGCAACGGTGTCCTTCAAGGAAACCGGCATCCTGCTCCGGGTGACGCCGCACGTCACCAACAACCGCCAGGTGCTGATGCAGCTCGAGGCCGAGCGCTCGAACGTCCGGTTCCTGTCCTCGCTGGACGCCGGGTTCACCGTCCAGAAGCAGAACGCGAAGAACCAGCTGCTGGTCAACGATGGCGAGACGGCGGTGATCGGCGGGCTGACGGTGACGGAAGTGAGCAAGGTCCGCTCCGGGCTGCCGTTCCTCTCGCAGCTCCCGGTCATCGGCAAGCTGTTCGGCTTCACCACCAACACCGAGAACCGCAAGGATCTCATCATCCTGGTGACTCCACGGATTCTTGACGAGAACGAATAATCCGGGCAGCAGGACTGCCGGTGGCGCGAGCCCGACCACCGGTCGGGCTCGCCTGTTATGGGGGCGCACGTGGCACTGAGGTATCTCACCGCCGGGGAATCGCACGGCAAGGCGCTGGTGGCGATCGTGGAGGGGCTGCCAGCCGGTCTGCCGGTCAGCGCCGAACAGGTCGATCGTGACTTGGGCCGCCGCATGATGGGCTACGGCCGCGGGGCGCGGATGAAGATCGAGCGCGACCGGATCGAGTGGCTCTCCGGCGTGCGCGCCGGGGAGACCCTCGGCAGCCCGGTCGCCATGCTCATTCACAACCGCGACTGGAGCAACTGGGAAGATGTGATGGCCGCGGAGGGGACGCCGGGAGAGGAGCGCCGCCGGCAGGTCTTCCGACCCCGTCCCGGTCATGCCGACCTCGTCGGCGTGCTGAAATACGACCGGCAGGACGCCCGCGACATTCTGGAGCGGGCGAGCGCGCGCGAGACTGCGGCACGTGTCGCCGCCGGCGCACTTGGCCGCCGGCTGCTGGAGGAGTTCGGGGTCGACATCGGCAGCCACCTCGTCTCGCTCGGTGGCATCCGGGCCATGCCACCTGCGGCACTGCCCCTTCCGCTCAACGCCGCCGCCGACCGCTCCGAGATCCGGGTGCTGGATCCCGAAGTAGAGGAACAGATCATCCGCCGGATCGATCAGGCAAAGAAGGAGGGCGACACCCTCGGCGGCGAGTGCGAGGTCGTGGTGCGGGGCCTTCCCGCCGGGCTGGGCAGCCATGTTCACTGGGATCGCAAGCTGGATGGCCGCCTCGCCGGCGCGCTGATGTCAATCCAGGCGGTCAAGGCGGTGGAAATCGGGATGGGCTTCGAGGCGTCACGGCGCCCGGGCTCCGAGGTGCACGATTCCATCGACGCGAGCGCGACACCGGGCCGGCCCGCCGCCGCGCCCGCGCTGCGAGGCGGGTATCGGCGCCGCAGCAACAACGCCGGCGGCCTCGAAGGTGGCATGACCACCGGCGAGCCGCTCATCATCCGGGTCGGCATGAAGCCGATCGCGACGCTCATGGCACCGTTGCCAACCATCGATCTCCGCACCGGCCTGCCCGCCAAGGCCCAGAGTGAACGTTCGGATGTCACCGCCGTGCCCGCGATGGGGGTGATCGCCGAGGCACTGACGGCGTTCGTGCTCGCCGATGCGCTGGTGGAGAAATTCGGCGGCGATTCGCTGCGCGAAATGCAGCGGAACTGGCAGGCCTATCTGGCGCAGCTCGCCGAACGGTGGGCGCGGCTCGCCGATGGTGCGGCCCTGCCGGTCGAGGAGACCTGATGCCACGTCACGTCGTTCTGATCGGGCTGCCCGGCGCGGGCAAGACCACCATCGCCCGGCTGCTGGCCGAGCGACTGCGCGCGCCGTTCGTCGATCCTGACGCGATCATCGTGCGCAAGATGCAGAAGCCGGTCACCCGCATCTTCGCGGAGGATGGCGAGACGAAGTTCCGGGCGCTGGAGCTGGAGACGATGCGCGCCGTGCTGGCGGGACCGCCCTCAGTGATCGCCCCTGGCGGCGGCTGGGCGGCACAGCCCGGCGCAGTGCAGGCGGCCCGGGCCGTGGGGTACCTGGTCTACATTCGCACGATGGCGCTGACGGCGGCCAAACGCTCCGGCGTCGACGGCAATCGTCCGCTGCTCGTGGGGGAGGACCCGGTCGAGAAGATGCGCATCCTGCTCAAGGAACGCGAAGCCTTCTATCTTCAGGCCGACGCCGAAGTCAAGGCGGATGTCAAATCCGCAGCCCTTCTCGCCGACGAAATTGCGGTGCTGGCGCGGGCCCACGCAGGCTGGGCCTGATCGCTTCGCCCGCGCGCGCGCGACCCCGCTGGAAACCTCCCGCCTTGCCAATCCCTTGCGCCCGGGATTTTCTTGTCAGCGGCCGGAATGACTCCGGCCCAGTCCGAGAGCCGTAACAGCGACCTCATGGCCACAACCAAAAAAGCAAAACCGCCCGCTCGCACCGCTGCGCCGAAAAAGAAGCAGAGCGCCGCCGCCGTTGCGGAGACGAGTGGATCCGCAACGGTCGCGAAGGCCACCCCGGCAGCGAAGAAGCGCGCCAGCCGACCGCGGTCGTCGGCGCCCGAGGGGCCCAGTGGCCAGGCGCTGGTGATCGTCGAGTCGCCCACCAAGGCCAAGAGCATCGGGAAGTATCTGGGCCGGGGCTACGACGTGAAGGCCACCGTGGGCCACATCCGCGACTTGCCCACCCGCAAGCTCGGCGTCGATGTCGACAACAACTTCGAACCGCAGTATGTCACCATCAAGGGCAAAACCCAGACACTCGCGGACCTGAAGAAGGCGGCGAAGCGCGCCAGCGCGATCTACCTCGCGACCGACCCCGACCGCGAGGGAGAAGCCATTGCCTGGCACGTCGCCGGCCAGCTCGAAACCGCGGCGCCGATGCACCGGGTCCGGTTCGAGGAGATTACCAAAGAGGCGGTGAAGGCCTCGATGGCCAAGCCGGGCATCGTCAATGAGGACCTGGTCAACGCGCAACAGGCCCGCCGGATCCTGGACCGCCTGGTGGGCTACAAGGCCAGCCCGATTCTCTGGCAGAGCATCAAGACCGGGCTGTCGGCCGGCCGGGTGCAGACGGTGGCGCTGCGGCTGATCGTGGAGCGGGAGCGCGCCATCCGCGCCTTCACCCCGGTGGAGTACTGGACCATCGAGGCGGAGTGCGCCAAGGGGGGACAGACCTTCGAGGCGGAGCTCAAGAAGATCGACGGGCACAACCCGGAACTCGGTACCGCCGAAGCAGCCAATGCCGTCGTCAGCGACCTGCAAAAGCTGCCGTTCGTCGTCAGCAAGGTCGAGAAGAAGAACCGGAAGAAGCGTCCCGGGGCGCCCTTCACCACCAGTACGCTGCAGCAGGAAGCCGCCAAGAAGCTGGGATTCTCCGCCCGGCGCACCATGCGCGCGGCTCAGGATCTCTATGAGGGCATCGAGGTTGGCGAAGATGCGCCGGCGGGGCTGATCACCTACATGCGTACCGACTCGGTCCGCGTGTCGGATACCGCCATCGCCGCGGTGCGCGCGTTCATCGCCGACCAGTACCCCAAGGCCTACCTGCCGGAGACGCCGAACGCCTACACCTCGAAGGCGGCGCGGGTGCAGGACGCCCATGAAGCGATCCGCCCGACCGACGTCCGCCGCCGGCCGGAGGAGATCCAGCAGTACCTGGAGCCGGACCAGTTCCGGCTGTACCAGCTGATCTGGCAGCGTTTCGTCGCCTCACAGATGAACCCGGCGATCTACGACATGACGATCGTGGATTTCGACCTGGGCCGCTACCTGCTCCGGACCACCGGCTCGGTGATGATCTTCGACGGCTACCACATCCTCTATACCGAGGGACGCGAGGCCGAAGAAGGGAAGACGATGGACGATCTGCCGCCCATCCCGCCGCTCGCGGCGGGCGACCGGGTCGAGGTCCGCGCCATCACACCGAACCAGCATTTCACCGAGCCGCCGCCGCGCTTCTCGGAGGCGAGCCTGGTGAAGGAGCTCGAGCGCCTCGGCATCGGCCGGCCATCGACGTACGCGCAGATCATCAGCACGCTGTCGGCGCGCGAATACGTGAAGCTGGACCAGCGGCGCTTCACCCCGACGGAGCTGGGCGAGACGGTCGAGCGGATCATGGTGGATCAGTTCCCCGCCATCTTCAACGTCGAGTTCACCTCGAAGATGGAGGAGGAGCTCGACGGGATCGAGGCGGGCGACCTGGCCTGGCGCGACGTGCTGGCCAAGTTCTACGGGCCCTTCAAGGCGGCGCTGACCGCCGTCAACCTGGGTGCGATCGTCGCCGAGGCGCACGGCCTCGACCCGGTGGAGCTGGAGAAGGAGGTTTGCCCCAAGTGCGGCGCCAAGGTGGAGCTGCGCACCGGCCGGTTCGGGCCCTACTTCGCCTGCATCAACTACAAGCAGACCTGCGACTACGTGAAGTCGCTCAAGAAGGCACGGGCGCCGGACCGGCCCACCGACGAGAAGTGCCAGCTCTGTGAAGCGCCCATGGTCATCAAGACCGGCCGCTTCGGCGAGTTCCTCGCCTGCACCCGCTATCCCGAGTGCAAGGGGACCCGTTCCATCCCGCTCGGCATGAAGTGCCCCAAGTGCGACGTCGGGGATATCGCGGAGCGTCGCACCAAGAAGGGCAAGTCCTTCTGGGGCTGCGTGCGCTATCCGGCCTGCGACTTCTCGACCTGGAACCGGCCGGTCGCCGAAACCTGCCCGAGCTGCAAGTGGGTCGGGATGGAGAAGAAGGTGAGCAAGGCGGATGGCGAGACCCGGACCTGCCTCAAGTGCGGACACAAGATCGTGGTGCTGGACGCCGAGGAAGCCACGGCGACGTGACGATGGAGCGGCTTCCGGGAGCGGCCCCCCGCGACCGAGCCGCGTACCCACCTGCCGAAGGCGAAGTGGTCGTGGTGGGTGGGGGGCTGGCCGGTTGCGAGGCCGCCTGGGCGCTCGCTGAGCGCGGAGTTCACGTTCGACTGCACGAGATGCGCCCGGCGATGCGCACCGCGGCGCATCAGTCCGACCGCCTGGGCGAGCTGGTCTGCAGCAATTCCTTTAAATCCACCGAACTGGTCAACGCTCACGGGCTGCTCAAGGCGGAGTTGCGCGCGCTGGGCAGCCTGCTGCTGCCGTTGGCCGACGAGGCGCGCGTGCCGGCTGGCGCCGCGCTCGCCGTCGATCGCGAGGTCTTCGCCGGGCTGGTGGATCAGCGGATCGGTGCGCATCCGAACATTACGGTAGAGCGTGGCGAGGTGATGGCGCTGCCCTCGCCGGGCATCATCGCGACCGGACCGCTGACATCGCCGGGACTGGCGGAGGCGATTCGCGCGCGGCTTGGCACCGCGGTCGCCGCCGAATCGGGTCCGTCCGTCGCGCTGGCGTTCTACGATGCGATCGCACCGATCGTGAGCCGGGAATCGCTGGACGAGTCCCGGGTTTACGCGCTCTCCCGCTATGGCAAGGGGGACGGCGACGACTACCTCAACGCCCCGTTCACACGCGAGGAGTACGACGGCTTCATCGCGGCGCTGGTCGAAGCGGATCAGTTCACGGCGCATGAATTCGACAAGGTGCCGTATTTCGAGGGGTGCCTGCCGGTCGAGGAGATGGCCCGGCGCGGGCCGGAGACGCTCCGCTTCGGGCCGATGAAGCCGGTCGGCCTGCCCGATCCGCGCACCGGCCGCGAACCGTACGCCGTGGTGCAGTTGCGGCGGGAGGACCGGGCGGGACAGATGTGGAATCTGGTCGGCTTCCAGACCCGGCTGCGCGTTCCGGAACAGAAGCGGGTGCTGGCGCTGATCCCCGGGCTGCAGCAGGCGGAGATCCTCCGCTTCGGCAGCATCCATCGCAACAGCTACATCAACAGCCCCGCCACGCTGGGGCCCGGACTCACCGCCCGGGATGACGAGCGCCTGTTCTTCGCGGGGCAGCTCACCGGCGTCGAGGGGTACACCGAATCGCTCGGCACGGGACTGCTCGCGGGGATCAATCTCGCGCGCCGCCTCGCCGGCCTGCCGGTGCATGTCCCGCCGCCGACCACGATGCTGGGAGCGCTGTACCGCTATCTTCGGGAGGCCGACCCCCGGCACTTCCAGCCGATGAACGCCAACTGGGGGCTGGTGGAGCCGCTGGACGAGGCGCCGGCGGTCGGACGGCCGGCCGGTCGGAAGAAGGATGAGAAGAAAGCGCGTCTCGTAGCCCGCGCGGTAACGGACTTCGACCAGTGGCTCAGGCAGCTATGACCGCCAAGGACCGTCCGCCCGTCCGCCCGCCGGTACCGCCGGATGTCGCGGCCTTCCTCCTGCACCTGGAGAAGGAACGCCAGGTGGCGGCCAACACCGTGCTGGCCTACCGCCGGGATCTCGACGCGTTCGTGAGTTTCCTCAATCGGCACTACGCCGGCGACTGGGACTTCGGCCGGGTGGACCGGCTGGGCATCCGCGGTTTCCTCGGGGATATGCAGCGGCGCGGCCTGGCCAAGCGCTCGATGGCGCGCGCCCTCTCGGCGGTACGATCGCTGTACCGGTTTCTGCAGGCCCATCACGGGCTGGAGAAGTCACCGGTGCGAGCGGCCAGGGTGCCGAAGCAGGATCGGCACCTCCCGGCCTACCTCGACCGACCGAGGACCGAGGAAATGTTCGCTGCCGCGGAAGCGCGGGCGGTCGAGGACGACGTGGCCGGCCTGCGTGACCTCGCCATCCTCGAGCTCTTCTATTCCAGTGGATTGCGGCTGGCGGAGCTCACCGGGCTGCAGCTGCACGATCTCGACCTGCTGAGCGACCAGGTGAAAGTGCGGGGCAAGGGCAGCAAGGAACGGCTGGTCCCGGTCGGCGGACGCGCGAGCCGGGTGATGCGTCACTGGCTCGAACAGCGCGAGGCGCTGGCCCGGCGGCCCGGGGCGGATCGCACGGCGGTGTTCCTGAGCCAGCGGGGACGGCGGCTCACGCCACGCTCGGTGCAGCGGATCGTGCACCGGGCGCTGGACGTGGTCGGCGGGGAGAACCTGCGCACCCACTCGCTGCGGCATACCTTTGCGACGCACATGATGGATGCCGGGGCGGATTTGCGGGCCCTGCAGGAGATGCTGGGTCACGCCAGCCTGAGCACGACGCAGATCTATACCCACACCAGCGTCGAACGGCTGAAGAAAGTCTATCAGCAGGCGCATCCGCGCGCGTAGGGGCCGGTGCCGCGCCTGACAGGAGATCCATGACGACGTATCACGGCACGACGATCCTCGCCGTCCGGAAACACGGGCGCACCGCCCTCGGTGGCGATGGCCAGGTCAGCATCGGCGACACGGTGGTCAAGGCGACTGCCACCAAGGTCCGTGCCCTCAAGGGCGGCAAGGTGCTGGCGGGATTCGCCGGCTCCGTCGCCGATGCCATCACCCTGTATGAGAAGTTCGAAGAGAAACTGGAGCGCCATCCCGGCAACCTCCCGCGCGCCGCGGTGGAACTCGCCAAGGACTGGCGCAGCGACCGGGTGCTGCGCCGACTCGAGGCGCTGCTGGTCGTCGCGGACCTGGAGCACACCTTTCTGCTGTCCGGCGGCGGGGAGCTGATCGAGCCGGACGACGGCGTCCTCGCCGTGGGGTCGGGCGGCAACTACGCCCTGGCCGCCGCGCGAGCGCTCCTGCCGGATGACCGCCTCAATGCCCGGGACACGGTGCAGCGCTCGCTGGAGATCGCGGCGGACATCTGTGTCTTCACCAATCGCAACCTGACGATCCTGGAGCTGTGAGCCGCATGACCGACGCGCATGCTACCGCTGGGCGCCCGGGCGGCGCCAGGGAACAGCCGGGATGACCATCCCTCAGCCATCCGGCGGACCACCGCCTTCCGGCGATGCGCCGGCCGCGCCCTGGCTCGAGGAGCTTCCGCCCCGGCAGATCGTGGCGGAGCTCGATCGCTATATCGTGGGGCAGGATCCCGCCAAGCGCGCCGTCGCGATCGCCATCCGCAACCGGTGGCGCCGCTCGCAGACGCCGGATGAGATCCGGGACGAGATCACCCCGTACAACATCATCCTGATCGGGCCGACCGGAGTGGGCAAGACGGAGATCGCCCGCCGGCTGGCCCGCCTCGCCGGCGCACCGTTCGTGAAGGTGGAGGCGTCGAAGTTCACCGAAGTGGGCTACGTCGGGCGGGATGCCGAGTCGATGGTGCGCGAGCTGGTGGACGCGGCCATCAGCATGGTGCGGAGTGAGCGCGAGGACGAGGTCTATCCCCAGGCCGAACAGCGTGCGGAAGAGCGGCTGCTGGATATCCTGCTGCCCCCGCCGGCCGCACCGGCCCGGAGCGAACGCCCCGAGGGGAGTGGACGTCCCGGGATCTTCGTGGTGGGGCCCAGCGGGCAGGCGCGCCCCGAGCAGGAGTCGGACGAGGAACGGCGGTCACGCTCGCGGGAAAAGCTCCGGCTGATGCTGCGGGAGGGAAAACTCGACGACCGCGAGATCGAGATCGAAGTGACGCCGCAGGGCTATCCGATGCTCGACATGATGCAGCCGCCCCAGGGCATGGAGGGAGAGCAGATCAACTTCCTCGAGATGCTGCAGGACATGATGCCGCGGCGGAAGAAGCGCCGCACCCTGCGAGTCCCGGAGGCGCGGCGCATCCTGATCGATGAAGAGCTCAAGAAGCTGGTCGACATGGACGACGTGATCAACGAGGCGCTGGACCGGACCGAGAATCACGGCATCCTCTTCATCGACGAGATCGACAAGATCGCCGGCGAGCGCGGGTCGTCGCCCGGGCCCGATGTCTCCCGCGAGGGAGTGCAGCGTGACCTGCTGCCGATTGTCGAGGGCTCGACGGTGCAGACCCGCTACGGCTACGTCCGGACCGACCACATCCTGTTCATCGCCGCCGGGGCGTTCCACGTCTCCAAGCCGTCCGACCTGATTCCCGAGCTGCAGGGACGGTTCCCGATCCGGGTGGAACTGACCCCGCTCACCGAGCAGGATTTCATCCGGATCATGACCGAGCCCGAGAGCGCCCTCACCAAGCAGTACCAGGCCCTGGTGGCGGCCGAGGGGGCGGAGCTCTCGTTCACGGTGGATGGGATCGCGGAGATCGCGCGGGTCGCGTGGCTGGCCAATGACCGGATGGAGAATATCGGGGCGCGCCGGCTGCACACCGTGATGTCGACGCTCATGGACGAGGTGCTGTTCGAGCTGCCGGACTACCCCCACAAGAAGATCGTCTTCGATCGCGACGTGATTCGCGGCCGACTGGAGAAAATCATCAACGACGACGACCTGCGGCGCTACATCCTGTAGCGGCGAGCGCCACCGCGGGCCCCTACCGGACGACCGTCACCCCACCCTGCATCACGAAACTCACCCGTTCCAGCACCCGCACATCGGTGAGCGGATTGCCCGGCACGGCGATCAGGTCGGCCAGCAGCCCCGGGGCGATCTGGCCCCGGTCGGTCACCCCCAGCAGGTCGGCGTCGTTCAGCGTGGCGGCGCGGATCGCCTCCAGTGGCGTCATGCCCCGCTCCACCAGCGCGGCGAACTCATGGGCATTCTGCCCGTGAGGATAGACCGCGGCGTCGGTGCCGAACGCGATCTTCACGCCGGCCCGGATGGCCCGGCGGAGGTTGGCTTTGGCCTGCGGCAGAATCGACGCCGCCTTGGCCCGGATCAGGGGCGGGAGCGCGTCGAGGTTGATGGACTCGGTCAGGTAGGTCGTCGGTACCAGGTAGGTGCCCTTCTGCTTCATCAGCGCCATCGCCTCGTCGTTGATCAGCGAACCGTGCTCGATCGAGGCGACGCCCGCCCTGACCGCCGCGAGGATCCCCTCCGCCCCGTGCGCGTGCGCCGCCACCTTGAGCCCGTGGCGCCGCGCTTCCTGCACGATCGCCACCATCTCCTCCTCGGAGAGCTGCTGCGCCCCGACCGTCGCATCGAACGAGAGCACGCCGGCGGTCGCGCAGATCTTGATGACCTTCGCCCCGTGCTTGACCTGGTAGCGCACCGCCCGGATCGCCTGGTCGACGCCGTCGGCCACCCCGGACTCCGGCCCACCCTCGGCGATGCCCGGCGCGTAGCCCGTCACGTCGCAGTGCCCGCCGGTGATGCCGATGGCATGGCCGGAAGGAATCATGCGCGGTCCCTCGATCATGCCCGCGTCGATCGCATGCATGAGACTGACATCGGCAAAGCCGGGCGCACCGACGTCGCGCACCGTGGTGAAGCCGGCCCGCAGCGTCCGCCCGGCATTCCGCGCCCCGCGCAGCGCCGCATCGGCGGCCGTTTCGGTCACGGCGCGATGGACCCAGTCGCCCTCGATGTCGTAGGTGAGGTGGGTGTGCGCATCGATCAGCCCCGGCAGCAGCGTCACATCGCCCAGGTCGATCACCTCCGCCCCGGCCGGAACCGCGGTGCCGACGGACTCGATCCGGTCGCCGCGCACCACCACGACCTGACCGGTGCGGAGGGTGCCGCTCTGCACATCCAGCAGCCGGGCCGCGCGGATCGCGATCGGGGTCTGGGCGACCAGCGTGCGCGGCCCGACACTGCCCACCAGGACAACAGCTGCCCAGCACGTTCGAGAGCAAAGTCGCACGGGTCGCTCCAGCGAGAGTGAAGGGTTCATGGGGATCGGCGGCCGGGAATCCGGCCGGTCGCCCAAACCATACTGGTCGCAGAGGGCAGTCGGTACCCCCGTGGGAGGGACCGGCGTTCCCGACGAGCTGCCTCATGGGTGCTGTGTGGCGGGGATCGCAGTGAAGCGGGTAACTTGACCAGCGCCCAGCGCCTTGCTCCGCACGTTGCCAACTTCGTCAGGAACCGATGGCCAAGCGTGATTTCCTCTCCATCTCGGACTTCAGCCGGCCCGAGCTGACCACGCTGTTCGCGCTCGCGGCGCGGATGAAGACCGGTGCCTGCGCCGATCGGCCGCTCGAGGGGAAGTCCGTCGCGCTGATCTTCGGCAAGAGTTCCACCCGGACCCGGGTCTCGTTCGAAGTGGGCGTCCACCAGCTCGGCGGCCATCCGCTCTATCTTTCCTCGCGCGAACTGCAGCTCGGCCGCGGCGAGCCGACCCGCGACACGGCCCGGGTGCTCTCGCGGTACGTGGACGGCATCATGATCCGGACCTATGCGCATACGGAGGTCGAGGAGCTGGCGCGTTTCGCCTCCGTGCCGGTGATCAACGGCCTCACCGATCTCATGCATCCCTGCCAGGTGCTGGCGGATGTCATGACGCTGCATGAGGCGTTCGGTTCGCACGAAGGACGGATCGTGGCGTGGATCGGCGACGGCAACAACATGGCCAACAGCTGGCTGGATGCCGCCGCATCGCTGGGGTTCGAGCTCCGGATCGCCACCCCCGAGGGCTATGCGCCGCAGCAGATGCTGGTGGATCGCGCCGCCGCGGCCGGCGCCCGGATCACCCTGACGCGCGACCCGCACGCCGCGGCCGCCGGCGCCCATGTCGTGACGACCGATGTGTGGGCCTCGATGGGCGAAGAGGCCGAGGCCGGGATCCGGCGCCGGGACTTCGCCGGCTACACCGTCGATACCGCGCTGATGGACCGGGCCGCTCCGGACGCGATCTTCCTGCACTGCCTTCCGGCGCACCGGGGCGAGGAAGTGACCGACGCGGTCCTGGAAGGCCCCCGCTCACGGGTGTGGGATGAGGCCGAGAATCGGCTGCATGTCCAGAAGGCCCTGATGGCGACGCTGATGGGAAGCAACAGCCCGTAAGGAGTGCGGAGGAAGGAGGCACTGCCCGTCCTCGTCACTCCTCACTCCGCACTTCTCACTCCCAACTCCCGTCTTCGAGTTGACTACCTCTACCGGACACCCGTGATGACCGACGCACCCCTGCGGCGCACGCCGCTCTACGATGTTCATCGCGCCCTCGGGGCCAAGATGGTGCCGTTCGCCGGCTGGGAGATGCCGGTGCAGTACGCCGGCGGGATCCTGGCGGAGCACCGCGCGGTGCGCGAGGGAGCGGGGATCTTCGATGTCTGTCACATGGGCGAGTTCGAGGTGACCGGTCCCGACCGGAACGCGTTCGTCAACCGGATCACCACCAACGATGTCGGTGCGCTGGAGCCGGGCCAGGTGCAGTACTCGACGCTGCTCAACGAACGGGGCACGATCGAGGACGACTGCACCGTCTATCGCTTCGAGAACAAGCTGATGCTGGTGGTGAACGCCTGCAACATCGACAAGGACTGGGCCCATGTGGTCGGCCAGAAGCACGGCGCCAATGTGCGGCTGCGGAACATCTCCGACGAGGTGGGGCTGCTCGCGCTGCAGGGACCGCGGGCCGAGGCGATGCTGCAGCCGCTCACCGAGACGCCGCTGGGCGACATCGGGTACTATCGCTTCGTCACCGGGCAGGTGGCGGGCGCGGGCTGCTTCATCTCGCGCACCGGCTATACCGGCGAGGATGGGTTCGAGCTCTACTGCCGCATCGGCGATACCCGCACCATCTGGGACGCGATTGTCGCGTCGGGGGCGGTGCAGCCGATCGGATTGGGGGCGCGGGACACGCTGCGGCTGGAGGTGAACTATCCGCTGTACGGCAACGACATCGACGACACGACCACGCCGCTGGAGGCGGGGCTGGGCTGGATCGTGAAGCTCAACAAGGGCTCGCCCTTCGCCGGCGCCGAAGCGCTGGCGCATCAGAAGGCGCAGGGGGTGACCCGGCGGCTGGTCGGCTTCCGCATGGCCGGGAAGGGCATTCCGCGGCATGGCTTCCCGGTGCTGGTCGACGGCGTGGTGGTGGATCAGGTGCGCAGCGGCACGATGAGCCCGTCACTGGGCTACGCCGTCGGCACGACCTACCTGCCGGTGTCGCACTCGAAGGTCGGAAGCCGGTTCCAGGTGGAGATTCGCGGTGAGCGGCTGGACGCGGAGGTGATCCAGAAGCCATTCTGGACCAGGGGGTCGGTGCGGCGCTGACGGGGCACGGGGGTGGCACCGCCCTCGGGCGGTGCCACCCGCGCGGCCTACTTCTGGAAGATGCCGAAACCGAAATAGCAGGGATCGTTCTTGCACTTCACCATCGTGATCTCGATGGTGTACTTGCCCGACTCCTCCGGCTTGAACGCGATCACCGGCGTATCGTCGTCCTTGGTATCCTTCCCCACCACCTTGTCGTTATCGTCCTTGATCACCATGTCGACATCCTTGCAGTCGTTGTCGCAGGCGGCGGTCAGGATCGAGGAGTTGTCGCTGTCGAAGTAGAAGGTCCAGCTGTCGGTACCGTCCTCCTTGAGCTTGCCCATGACATAGTTGCGCAGGTACCAGTCGGACGAATTCTTGGCGATCGTCTTGTAGTGCGCCTGCAGCTGGTCCCACACCTGCTGGGCGTAGGACTGCGCCGCCAGGCCGCGCGGGGCGATCAGCAGCAGCAGGAGTGCGAACACAACTGGGGTCGTCCGACGGGAGTTCATACCGGCTCCGGAGCAGGGCGGGAAGGGAGCATCAGCGCGACGCATGGGCAGGGACGGGTCACTATATAACTGGTGCCGGGGATGAGCAATCCATATGCCACCGAGGGCCCGATCATGAAGCTCCGGGTTGGAGTGCTCACGATCTCCGATGCGGGCGCGCGGGGGGAGCGGCTGGATGCCTCCGGCGATACCATTGCGGCCTGGATCGGTGCCCGCGACGACCTGCTGGCCGTGCGCGCGCTGGTGCCGGATGAATCGGCCCGCATCGGCGCGGTGCTCATGGACTGGGCCGATGCCGACCGGGCGGACCTGGTGCTGACGACCGGGGGCACCGGACTCACCCCCCGGGACGTGACGCCGGAGGCCACCCGGGCGGTGCTGCACACGGAAGCCCCCGGCATCGCCGAGGCGATCCGGATGAGCGTCTATCCCCGATTCCACCGGGCGGCGCTCGCCCGGGGCGTGGCGGGGGTGCGCGGGCGCACCCTGATCGTCAATCTGCCGGGAAGTCCCGGCGGTGTCCGCGATGGTCTTGCGGTTCTGGACGATCTGGTCCGTCACGCCGTGGAGTTGATTCGAGGGCACCGGACCGGACATTGATGTGGCGGGGTTGCGCGGGGAGCTCCGCCCGTGCCCGCGCCGCCTGCTCGCCGCCTCACTCAGAGAGTGTCATGGCCTCAAAGATCCTGCTCACGATGGACGATCTCGAGACCGCGGTCCGGGTCAACGCCGCCCTCGAAGCGGCTGGGCACAAGACGGCGATGGTCTCGTCGCTGGATGACGCACGCCAGGTCCTGCGCCGGGAAGCACCGGAGCTGGTCATCCTCACCGGCTCGCTGTACGAGACCACCACCCGCACCATCGCCGCCCTGGCGCGTGACGCGGAGATCTCCACGCTCGGCCTGCTCGAGTCCACTGATGCCAGTGCCGGCGACCGGGAACATCGCCCGGTCGACGTGACCGAGGTGGTCGCCAAGCCGGTCCCGCCGGCGGAGGTGGTCCACCTCGCCGAGCGGCTGATTGCGCGCCGTCAGCTGCAGCACCACACCGGTATCATGGGGGAGAGCGCGGCGATCCAGGAGCTGCTCATTCGCATCGAGCAGATGGCGCCGGTCTCGAGCACCGTCCTCATCCAGGGCGAGAGCGGTACCGGCAAGGAACTGGTCGCCCGCGCCATCCACGACCTCTCGCCCCGGCGGGGCAGGCCGTTCATCGCGGTGAATTGCGCCGCGCTGCCGGAAACGCTGCTCGAGTCGGAGCTCTTCGGGCATGAGAAGGGGGCCTTCACCGGCGCCGCGGAGCGTCGTCTCGGTCGGTTCGAACTGGCCGACACCGGGACCATCTTTCTCGACGAAATCGGCGAGATCCCCGCCAGCGTGCAGGTGAAGCTGCTGCGCGTGCTCGAGACCCGCGCCTTCTTCCGGCTCGGCGGGGTCCTGCCGATCAAGGTCGACGTGCGGGTCGTCGCCGCCACCAACCGGAGCCTGCGGGAGTCGGTCGGACTGGGGGAGTTCCGCGATGACCTCTACTACCGGCTGAACGTCCTGAACGTCTACCTGCCCCCGCTCCGGGAGCGCCGGAGCGATATCCCGCTGCTGGTGCGGCGGTTCGTCCACGAGTTCAGCCAGGCCCACGAGCGGCCGTTCCGGGGCATGACCGCCGAGGCGATGCAGATCCTGACCGAGGCGCCGTGGCCGGGCAATGTGCGGCAGCTACGCAACCTTATTGAATCAATGGTGGTGCTCGCCCCCGGCAGGGAGATACGTGGCAGCGATATCCCCCCCGATGTGACTGAGGGGGGAGGCCGTCTCCTGCCGGTGAGGGTGGGGGGTGGCG